>ERZ791741.1356-NODE-1356-length-20561-cov-3.833268_pt1 | contig 20561 bp, 10 predicted proteins | sample MGYA00510040_ERZ791741 | MGnify/ENA primary metagenome ERZ791741 (study PRJEB30046, sample SAMN00791960) | human gut metagenome | study: EMG produced TPA metagenomics assembly of the A metagenome-wide association study of gut microbiota in type 2... | reverse complement strand
CTTGCCGCAGCCGATGGGCCAGTTCACGGCGTAGGTCTCGATGCCAAGCTCGTTTTCCAGCTCGTCGAGCAGGTCGAACGCCTGGTTCCCCGGAGAATTTATGGGGGATGCCATCGCTAAAGTTCTTTTCGGAGACTATAATCCGGGAGGACGTCTGGCTGTCACTTTCCCGAAATCTGTGGGACAGATTCCTTTTGCTTTCCCATTCAAGCCGGGTTCTGACTCCAAAGGGAAAGTCCGTGTAGACGGTGTACTTTATCCTTTCGGATATGGTTTAAGCTATACAACCTTCGGATATTCAGACTTGAAAATATCTAAACCGGTGATCGGTCCGCAGGAAAATATCACTCTTTCATGTACTGTGAAGAATACAGGAAAGAAAGCAGGGGACGAAGTAGTCCAGCTTTATATCCGGGATGATTTCAGCAGCGTAACCACCTACGATAAAGTATTGCGTGGCTTTGAACGTATTCACTTGCAACCGGGAGAAGAACAAACTGTCAACTTTACCCTTACGCCTCAAGACTTGGGATTATGGGACAAGAATAATCGGTTCACGGTAGAGCCGGGAAGTTTCTCGGTGATGGTGGGAGCTTCTTCACAGGATATACGGTTGAAGGGGAGTTTCGAGGTGCAATAAACTTGAAAAGACTAAAAAGCAAACACTAATAATTTTGTACCGGATGACTTAAAAAGAAAAGAGTATTTGAAAAACCTTGAATTTATAAAGCAACTTCTGATTTAAAATACTTATAAAAATATGGTCAAACAATAAATTGAGACTTCATTCTCTTTCTATCGTTTGACCATATTTGATGAATATACCTAGACTAACCTTAGTGAAAACGTCATTTTAGCATATATGTATTATTGCAAACTGAATTTCTTTGTTTGTACATCGCGGCTATTTCCACCAACCATCACTTCAAATTCTCCCGGTTCACATACCCAATTCAGCGCACTGTTATAGAATTTCAGTTGTTCTGCTGTGATATCAAAAGAGACAGTGCGGCTTTCCCCTTTCTTCAAATGGATACGTTCGAAGCCTTTCAATTCTTTCACCGGACGTGCTACACTCCCTACCATATCACGGATATACATTTGTACGATTTCGTCAGCATCATAGTTGCCCGTATTGGTGACGGTGACAGAGGCGGTTATCTTCCCCTTTTCATTCATTGAGTTATTGCTAAGTTGAAGATCACCGTAACGGAATGTGGTATATGACAATCCATATCCAAATGGATAAAGAGGATCATTGTCTATATCAAGATAGTTGCTACGGAATTTACTGAACCACTTTCCTGCCTCTAAAGGACGACCTGTATTCAAATGGTTGTAATACAAAGGGATTTGTCCTACGTTCTTCGGGAAGGTCGTAGTCAGTTTTCCACTCGGAGAAACATCTCCGAATACTACATCACAAATCGCGTCGGCTGCTTCACTGCCTCCGAACCATACATTCAGTATAGCCGGGAAATTTTCCTGCTCCCAAGTCATCACAGTGCTGCGACCTGCAAAATAGACCAGTACAATCGGTTTGCCTGTCTTTTTCAATGCTGTCAGAAGATCACGCTGCGCATCCGGCATTTCAAGATTAGTACGGCTGCTGGATTCACCACTCATTTCAGACGATTCACCAACTGCCGCCACAATCACATCCGCTTGGGAAGCTACACTCAAAGCCTCATCAAGCAATTCCTGCGCACTACGCGGATCACGCATTTCACGACCGAACATGGTAGCTTCCGCCTCTCTTTGAGCATCATACATCAGATTTGAACCTTTGGCATAAAGAACTTCCGCTTTACCTGCCAATGATTGCTTCATGCTTTCATACAGGGAATTGTATTTGTCAGAAGCAGCTGCCACACTCCATGTACCCGGCATATTGGCCTTTGTATTGGCAAGCGGGCCGACAAGAGCTATTTTGCCTTTACACTGTAATGGAAGCAGGTTATTTTCATTCTTCAAAAGCACAAATGTTTCAGTAGCTATTTTACGGGCTACGGCACGGTTTTCTGCCGTAAAGATATCTTTCTTTACACGGCTTGCATCACAATATTTATAAGGATCATCAAATAATCCGAGCTTGTATTTTGCTTCGAGAATACGACGGCAGGCTTTGTCTATTTCAGCCATTGTCACTTTTCCTTCTTTTAGAGATTTCTCCAAAGTAGTGAGGAACCCGTCTGCAACCATATCCATATCAGTTCCGGCACTAAGTGACATGGCAGATACCTGTTGAAGATCTCCCATTCCGTGAGCAATCATCTCGGAAATAGCTGTGTAGTCTGTCACAACAAAACCATCAAATCCCCAACGGTCACGCAAGACATCGGTCATCAGCCACTTGTTGCCGGTAGCAGGAATACCGTCAACCACATTGAAAGAAGTCATCACACTACCCACACCAGCGTCAATAGCTGCTTTATAAGGAGGAAAATAATTGTTGAACATACTTAGGTGACTCATGTCTACTGTGTTATAGTCACGACCGGCTTCGGGTGCGCCATACAGGGCAAAGTGTTTCACACAAGCCATAATAGTGTTCTTATCTGTCAGATCATCACCTTGATAACCTTTTACCATGGCTGCCGAAATCTCCGAACCTAAATAAGGATCTTCGCCTCCACCTTCAGCCATACGTCCCCAGCGGGGATCACGACAGATATCGACCATAGGACTGAAAGTCCAGCAAATACCATCGGCACTGGATTCTTTTGCGGCTATACGGGCAGATTCTTTGATAGCCTCCATATCCCAGCTACAAGACAGTGCCAAAGGAATAGGAAAAACAGTCTCATATCCGTGGATGACATCCATACCAAACAACAAAGGAATTTTCAAACGGCTCTGCTCTACGGCAATCTTTTGGACTTCCCGAATATTCTCCACTCCTTTTACATTGAAAAGACCACCGACCTGACCTTTCCTTATCTTACCGGCCACATCACTGCTCTTAGCTTGTCCGGTAACAATTTCACCCGACACAGGAAGGTTGAGCTGACCGATCTTTTCCTGCAAAGTCATCTTCCCCATCAGGTTGTCAATAAACTAATCCATTTTATCTTTATCGGCTTTCGGGGCAGCCATAGCAGTGAAAGCAGACGCTGTAATCACTGCTGTTAGCAAAAATCTACCTATTCTCATATTCTGTTTTGTATTTATATTATTCTTTCTTCTGTTTTTATTCGGCTGTTGTAGAAGTGAAACCTAGCTTTTTCAGTCCATCCTGAATTTCCGGACAACTCATGAATAACCGCCAAAGTAGTCCTGTACGGTGGTTCTCTATCATTGGCGCAATCGTACACTGGTCGATGGCGAGATAATGCGGAACAGTCCACTTTTCGTTCGGTGAGAATGCATCGTAGAATCCATATTTCCCCCAAATCCATGATCCTTGTTTATAGAAACCTTTCAAGGCGGCCATTGACTCTTCCGGTGTGTAAGGGAAAGAGGATAAAGCGGCAGTAGGAGTTATCACACCGAGATCATTGTCGGGCATGTGGGCTGAATAGCCATTTATGGAGTAACTCGCTGTAAGTCCCCAGCAATCAGGTCCATATCCTTTGTAGCCTTTCGGATTAGTGACACAATATTGATAATCACTCATCGCATGATTGCGTACCACATTCCAGTAGTTGGCATATTGATCGGTCAAGTTACGCGGGTCGAGACCGATATAAGAGTAGTGTGCCCAGAATAAGGGACCGCCTTTCTCTTCTGCGCCATTATGCTTCAGTTCGAGCGGGTAACCGTAAGGTTTGGAAGCGCTTTTGATGCCACCACTACGCGCCCACCCTTCATGGTAACAGGCTGCCGGAACGGAATGTGTAGGGGATGAAGCTGCAAGGATATAGGTAATCAGACATTCATTATAGCCCTCGAGCGGGAAGTTCATTTCCCAGCCATAGTTAGGAGACCAATGCCAGTATAATACATTCTGATCGCCGTTGCGATACCAGTCGAATTCCATCCCGTGCCACAGTTCGTCTATTTTAGCAGCCAGTGCTTTTTCTTTCTCGTTGCCATCCTTTACGTATTGCCGTACACACAGCAGGCTTTGCATAAGGAAGCTACTTTCTACCAGGTCGCCACCGTCATCTTTTGTTCCGAACGGTTTCACTTTGCCCGTAGGACCATGGAGCCAATGCGGCCATACTCCATGAAAACGATCGGCTTTTGCCAAATAATCTACAATCTTTGTCAACCGGGCTACACCTTCTTCCCGGTTGATAAAGTTTCGTTCGATAGCCACCAACAAGCCGGCAATTCCAAATCCGCTACCTCCAATCGTAATTACATCCTGGTCCTGCTGTGGATAAACATTATCAAGATGTATACGTTCGCAGGCCAGTCCGGAAGTCTTTTCCGCACCTTCCCACATATAGTTGAAATGCGTCTTTTGAATATAGTCGAGTAGTTCATCGTCGTTCGCAAATGCCTCGGGGCGATCAGGCTCCGCATCGGTCACTGTCTTGTTCTTTTGTGTACATGCGCATACCACTACGAGTAGAGTAATAAATATGCCGGTTCTTGTCCATTCCATCATCTTATAAAGTATTTCTTCTGATTAATAATTATTGTTTCACGACTTTCGACAACGCCGACCGCCCCGATTCATTCAAAGCTTCAATGGCAAAGTAGTAAGTCGTACCAAGGTCGAGTCCCCGGAAGTCATAATGATCCGCACCGTTCACGGTGATGCAGTTATATAGCTTTTCGGGAGCAATGCCATAATAAATATTATAGCCGTAGGCATCGGATGAGGGATTCCACGAAATCATTGCATTGCGCTTATCCTGTTTGTCACGCACTATCTTGAAGTTTCGTACGGGCAGAGGTTTCTCTCCATCAGCATTACCAAACACCCGGAACTCAGAAAGACAAAAATTGCCGGATGGAACATGAATGTTTTCCAGTTTCAGATAGCGGGCATCCAGCGTCTCACCCAATTCGATGTAGTCATGAGGCACATCTTTATCGTTATCACTTTTATCTACCGCCAGTGTCCAGTCTGTCCCGTTATCACTGGAGTAGATACGATATTGATAGTATAAATCGTTTGCACGATTATGCTGCACACTTTTATGGTCATAGTAGTTGAGTTGGATCGCCTTTATGTGTTTCATGGCGCCAAGGTCAATTTCTATCCACTCACCCGGTTCCCCGGTTTTAGCAGCCCAATACGTACGCATATTTTCATCGGTAAGATTGGAAGCGGAATAGATGCTGTCGGTGCTGGATACTTTTACCGGTTTCTCATAAGAAAGAAGCATCCATCCGGTAAACCGGTCAGCCGGATTTTTAATATCGTAGTCGGCATTCCAGCAAGGATAATCGCCGAATGCTGTGGTAGAGTACATCACCCCATCCGGATCGAATGTTGTAGGATATAATCCGATACGTCTTTCAAACTTATATTTGAGGGATAACATACAAGTACCCACATGCCAGTAGTTTCCTTTCAAATCTTGAAAAGTACCACTGTGTCCTACTCCCTGTACAAATCCACCGGGCTTATAGCTCATCGGATTATGCTGCTGGTAAGTGAACGGTCCTAATGGCGAATCACTGACATATACTCCGTCGGCATATACCTTAAACTCCGTTCCCGGAGCACCGTACTGAAAATAATATTTTCCGTTATGCTTCGTCATATAAGCTCCTTCGGTAAACGGACGCAACGTCACTTCATCATCATTGTTCATGCCAAACCGTTCCCAGCCATGTTCTTCCGGACGAAGCATCATTATATCATAGATCTTACTGACCGGACGAAAATCATTACGACTGACTTGTACGCCTTTAAGAGGGTATTCATTACTCGAACCATAATAAAGATAGAGCTTACCGTCATCATCCAAAAATAAGCAAGGGTCCCATGAAGGTAATGTATTACGTTCGATAGCACGTTTGAAACGCCCGGACTTGGGAGACGCGCTATACCATACGGGCAATCCTTCATAAGTAGAACCGGTATAGAACAGCGTATCTCCGCTTACAAATGCTGCCGGAGCACACATATCGTCGTCCGTAGGACGACGCTGGAAAGAGGCCGGAGCAAATTCCCAGTCACTTAGATTCTTTGAATAATGGAAGCCTCCCTGGTTCGTGGAAAACAGGAAATACTCATCTTTATAAATTAATCCCATCGGATCGGCAGAAGATCTGAACGATCCGTTAGACTGAACATTGTTGTTATAAGGTTCATAGTTATAACTAATATTCATAGGATTACAATAGGTACGAGTGACAGGATGCGCAGGGTCATACCACCTTGTAGCTTGAGCAGGCTGACGCTGCACAGACTTATGCTTTCCTGATTGCATAACGATTTTCACTTGCCGGTCGTCAACAGCACGTTTTACATTGGCAAAAGATTTTCCCGGATAATAGGCATAAAGATGCACATCGTTATCAGTAGCCTTCAACGTATAACGGCCTTCTATGTTCGTGTTACAATGAACCGGACTCGAGAAAAACATAACGGTAGCCCCTTCAAGCGGATTACCCCGTTCATCTACAACCGTTCCGGTTATTTCGTATTGATTTACTACCGGGATATAGTAGTCGCTTACCTGTCCTTTTACTACTTTTATAGAATCTTCCGGTGGTAATGCGTTCCCTGCCAAGGCAGAGAACGCTATCCCAGAACTTAGTAATATCTTTTTTACTATTCCTGTCATTTCCTAATTTTATTTAGACATAATTACTCGTCAATCGGTTCGTTCGTCAGACTTGGGATATTAGATACCTGATCGAAAGGAAGCGGATAATAGGTTTTATCTTCAGTCCATCCTTTGGAACCAAGCACAGAAGCAGCCTTACCGGTACGAATCAAGTCATTGTAACGTTCTCCCCACTCACAAACAAGTTCCATACGGCGTTCATCAAGGATTTGGTCTACAGTCGCACCATCAATCTCGGACATTCCCGCACGATCACGTACAAGTTTCAATGACGCATCACCATCCTTACCCAAACGTACCTTAGCTTCTGCATTCATCAATAATACATCAGCGTAACGGAATATACGTACATTGTTATTTGCACCATATTTGGTACGACCTGGTGTCAACTGATTTGTCGGAGTATAAGCTTTTCCATTCCAGCAATCTGTTTGAGTAGAGTTCTGCAATTCACGAATCACATCACCGCTTGGAGTAGTTGTACCAGCCAACAGGAACGAAGTCGTAGCACGGATAGTCTCACCACGAGCCGCTGCCCAATCACGGAAATCTTTATATATACCGATAAATCCCCAGCCTGAAATATTTCCGTCGTTCGCCGGTCCTTGGAATACAAACCAGTTATCAGCATCTACCATATCACCTGACCCAAGACCAAAGTCAGTACACTGACATTCGAATAACGATTCATCACAAACCTTACCCGGAATCTTGAATAAATTATAGTAATCATCATAAAGCTTAAATTTCTTGCTACCGATAATATCATCTGTCAATGTTTCAACTTCTCCATAATTACCCTGATTCAGATGTATCTTTGCTGCAAGCATCTCTGCCGAGAAAGCAGTGACAGCACCATAATGAGCCATTTCATTCGGACGTAATCTCGGAGTATGGTCCATCGTATACTGTAGATCTTCAAGAACATATTTATATACAGCATTGATCGTTGAACGGGTCATGTCGGTTTGAGTATTACTACGCAAAATAGTTACCGGACCAAAAGCCTGTACAAGTCGGTAATAGGCATAAGCACGAAGGAACCTCACTTCACCACAGTAAGAGCGGTAATTAGTCATATCATCGTCCGACGTGATATTTTCTGCGTAGGAATCCAGCGATTCAAGAGCAGCATTGGCCACTTTTATGATACCATAATACTGATTCCACATCTCGTTGAGTCCCCAGAAAGAACTGTCGTAGTTGTAGTTACCCATATCAATAAGGGTTGCCTGGTCATCTATACGTCCGGACCAAACATCATCATCACGCACGACAGACAATGGCCATATCACCCAGTGCATACCACCTGTTCTAACTTTAGCATATACTCCGGAAACCGCTTGATACATATTCTCAATTTGAGTAAAGTCTACATTCTCTTCCGGAACCTTATTTTCGGGCTCTTTATCAAGATAATCACATGATGTATTGCATAACATTAATGCTGGCAACGCATATATTAAGATATTCTTTAGTATTCTCATTTTCTTGTTCTTTTGTTAGATTAAAATTAATTTTCCATTCTGGCTTAGAAATCAATCTGGATTCCAAAGCTATAAGTAGATGTCAAAGGATAAACTTCTGTATCCCATCCTTCAGCATCGCTCAACTCCGGAGTGAATGAATTCGCCTTAAATGTCGTGAACGGACGGTCTGCCGTCAGTGAGAAACGGATACCCGGCAATGTGTAATTTCCCATCTTGATATTACGCAAACTATAACCGAGAGTTATGTTCTGAATACGGAAGAAATCCGCACTTTCTACAAAATAAGAGTTCACTCTTTGGTCAGATACATTCCAGCCCTTTACCAATGCTGCTGCAGACGGATGCGAGTTAGTAGAACCCGGTCCGGTCCAACGATTCTCATACTGTGCTTTATCAAAGTTATAATTAGACTGTGCATAACGCAAAGCACGTTTACGGTTGTATATCTGTCCGCCTGTTTGACCATACGTAGTCAATTCAAAATCCAGATTCTTCCAGTTCAAACCAAGATTAATGCCGTATGTAAAATTAGGTATGTAAGAGCCAAGTACTTGGCGGTCATCACCATCAATTACGTTATCACCGTTTACATCTTCATACTTGAAGTCACCCGGTACAAGCTTGTTGGCTACAGCAATCGGATCTTCCGCACATTCTTCCAAAGTTTGATAAACTCCTACAACTTTATATCCATAGTATGAATTCATTTCTTTGCCTACCATATTAATGGTCTTTCCTCCCTTGATAGAGCTCAATCCTCCAAGGTCTTTCACCTTATTCTTCAAATATGAAAGGTTCACTCCCAAATTATATTTGAAGTCTCTTCCGATATTATCATTCCAGTTAAGTGATAAATCAAAACCCGAATTCAGAATCTTACCATAGTTTCCGGCAAGTACGTCATTGCTGAACGGTAAACGCGGAGATATAACAGCTCTTTTTGTCAGGCGATAGAAATAGTCCAAATCTACATTCAAACGATTCTTAAAAGTAGAGAAATTCAAACCGACGTTTGTTTCATCTACCAGCTCCCACTTCAAATAACTGAAATAAGTTGTATTTTGATAGCCTGGGAAAGTAGAGTTTCCAAATACACCGGATGCAGAATTACCTGTGGTAATTGAAGCAAAACCGTCACTTGCAGCTACGTGGTCATTACCCAAACGTCCCCAGCTGGCACGCAGTTTCAGGTAATCGAAGAACTTTTGATCTTTCATAAAATCTTCTTCACTGATAACCCATGCAGCACCAACGGATGGGAAATATCCCCAATGTTCCTGATATTTGGAAGAACCGTCCGCACGCATAGTGAATGTCAACAGATATTTCCCTGCATAGTCATAACTTAAACGGGTGAAATAAGACTGACCGCGATAGCAGTAACCATCATCTCCAAGAGTTACACCTTCAGCATTTCCCTGACTCAAATAAAGCCATTCGTCTTTTCCTTCCGGTACATTATTAGCTTTTCCCCACATATATCTGTACTGTTGTTGCCGCATAGAGTAACCCAACATGGCTCCAAAGTTATGTTTTCCCCACTGATTATTATAGGTCAATATATTATCCCAAATGTAATTGTAATAGTTCGTATCTTTCTTTGTCAATTCTGAAACGGCCTGTTGTTGCCAGCTACTTACATAGTAGGGAGCTATATATTCACGACCACGAATGGCTGAATAATCATAACTATAACTCGTTCTGAAATTTAACTTCTCCGGCAAGAGTTGGAACTGTGCATAGAAGTTAGTCAATACCTGATAGTTCTCATTTTGTGAATCATAATAGTTGGCTGTTGCCACAGGATTGTAGAAGTTAGCAGTGAAACCAACTGCATCAGGTGATGCATACTTGTCGGGGAAAGTATTGTCATTTGCCGGATCATAAACCGGATAAATGCCCGGAGCATTAAATGCTTGCTGCCAAGCTTTATTTTGCGGCAAGACTTGGGTAGAGTTACTAAATACACCATTAAAACCTACCTTCAGCCAGTTGGTTGCTTCATAATCGAGTGCTGCACGGAAATTGAGACGTTTATAATTATTCTCCACATCCATTACACCATCCTGATACAGATAACTCATACCTACGGAATAAGTGCTTTTCTCTGTTCCACCACTAATTCCCAAACTGTGGTTAGTGATAAGCGCACTCCGCAGTAACTCCTTATACCAGTCTGTGTCTGAATCGAATTTCCAGTTATGAAAATCCGGATCGGAATAATCACCGCCGAATTTATCAATAGAAGCCTTCATGGTAGATACATATGCATCATAATTAGCTTCGAGAAGCATAGTAGAATACTCTTGAGAGTTAGCCATTTCTAAAACGTTTGTAGCTTTCTGTACACCTATATATCCGTTATAGGTAATTTTAGCTTTTTGGTTACGCTGTCCTTTTTTGGTAGTGATAATAACAACACCATTGGCAGCACGCACACCATAAATGGCAGCAGCCGAAGCATCCTTCAACACAGACATATCCTGAATGTCATTACTATTGAGGAAATTGATATCATCATAGAACATACCATCCACTACATAAAGAGGCGAGCTGTTGGAAAATGACCCTTTACCACGAATAGCTACCTTCGGCCCTTCTCCCGGAGTACCGCTATTGGTTACGTTTACTCCGGCCACTTTCCCTTGCATAGCAGCCATAGGTGAAGAGGCGGGAGTAGAAAGTAACGCTTCTCCCTTGACTACCGTAATGGGAGAAGTCAAGTCCTTGGCCTTGGCTGAACCGTAACCGATCACAACCACTTCTTCCAGCTTCTGAACATCATCTTTTAATTGAACATTGATTACATTCTTCCCTTTTACAGCAATTTCTTGAGGTATCATTCCTATATAAGAGAAGGTAATAATAGCATCTTCGGGAACGTTTTCCAAAGTATAGTTACCATTAAGGTCCGAGATAGTACCAGTATAGGTACCTTTTACATGAGCAGACGCACCAATGATCGGTTCACTAAAGGAATCAACAATAGTACCTCTGATTGTTTTGTTTTGAGCAAGCAGTGTCTGTAAACACAACACTGCAACTACAAGAAAAGTAATCTTTCTCTTCATTTTTTTACGTATTAGTTGATAATAAGGTTGCTAAAAAATCGATGCAACAAAGGAATGGAGTTTTTAAAATTCTTGCAAAATAACGCATACTACGCTACTACTTTTATGCTGTACAACACTACGTTTTTAGTACGTTTATCGCTTGTAGACACTTATTTTGGCATGTTTTTTCGCTGATTTGGGATTTTTTAATTATTTGATATTATATTTGAAATTATTTTCCATCACTATAATAGAGAGAGTATTCTATGAGACGCACTGATTTTATCTATTTATTATTTATTTTCATAGGAGGATGTTTATCCCCAGTAATAAGTCATGCATCTACATTTATGCCCATTGTGACCAACTATACAGCCAAAGACTACCAAGCGGGATTACAAAACTGGGCTTTAGCTCAAGGAAAGAACGGAGAGATGTACATTGGAAATAATACAGGACTATTATGTTTCGATGGCTATACGTGGAGTAAATATCAAATGCCCGGTAATCAGCTTGTGCGATCCATACTCATTGATGGTGACCGTATTTATGTGGGAACATACGAGGATTTCGGCTATTTCAGCCGCAACTCTCTTGGTATACTTGAATACACTTCCTTATGGAGCCAACTCAAGAATATCGAAACGCACAATGATGAAATATGGAATATACTCAAAATAGGTGAATGCATTTATTTCCAATCATTCAGTTCTTGGTTTAAATATGACGGAAAGAAAGTAACCGCACACTATAACTCTCAACATTTGCCATTGTATTTTCATAAAGCGCATGGACAAATCTATGTACAGATGGTCAACGGTGATTTTTATCTTCTGGAAAATGATGAATATAAACTATTGATTAAACGTAAAGCATTAAAAGATGACTCTGTGGTTGCAGTCATTCCCACCGCAGGAGGAAAAATGATTCTATGTACCGAGTGGAACGGACTTTTTGACTATGACGGAAAGACACTTTCTCCCCACCCTACCGCTATCGATCAGGAATTAAAAAGTCAGCAGATGAATCGTGCCGTAATGATTCCATCAGATTCGACAATCGTACTCGGAACGATCCGCAATGGTATTTATGCCGTTGACAAAGAAGGAAAAGAGAAGTGGCATTATGATATGGAAAATCGTTTATATAACAATTCTGTATTACGGCTTTTCTGTGATCGGGATAATAATGTATGGGCGGCACTTGATATCGGCATTGCATTAATCCATACCGGTTCTCCCTATTCCATTCTGATACCTGACCGCAATTCACAGTCATTCGGAATGGTATATGGGGTCAATGCATTTAATAATAGTCTATATATTGCTACTAACCAGTCTGCCTGGTTGTACTCTTTTGCCGACCAAACAATTGTTCCTATCCAGGGTACCGAAGGACAGAACTGGCATATCAGTACATTTGATTCACAAATTCTGCTGGGAAACAATTTCGGAACTAAAATTATAACGGGAACTGTAGCCAGTAACATCCCTGAAACAGAAACTAGTAGCACGTGTCTGCGCAAATGTATAATTAATGGGCAGGAAGTTCTCATTGAGTCGTCTTATTATAACCTCCGAGTCTATCGTAAATATAATGGTAAATGGAGTTTTTCTCATTCCATTGATGGCTTCTGGAATCCGGTACGCCAGTTCGAGGTCGATCATAGTGGAAATATATGGGCTGCACATATGAGTCTCGGTATCTACAGGATAGAGCTTTCAAGGGATTTAAAAAAGGTGGAAAAGTGCACGTATATCAAATCATTGTCAGACGAAGAGAATAATGCAAGCCTAATGCATGTTATGAAGATACGTGGAAGAGTGGTATTGTCGGACAGCAAAAGAACGTATACTTATGATGATATTAACCAACGTATCATACCTTTCGTACAACTTAACTCCATTCTCAAAAATGGGATTAATATGGCTATACCGGTAGATGATAACCTCTATTGGCTTACCGACTATCGTGGATACACCCTGATAAGATATGATAATGACAATTTCAGGATGGAACGCTTCATCCCTTCCTCTTTTTTCGGACTTGAATGCAATGAAAACAATAATAATGTATATGTAAACAATAACATTACTTATTTCTGTCTCAACAATGGTATAGGGCGTTTGGATATGAATCTGAAAAAAGACACTTTGCTGCAAAGGAATTCTTTACTCATTAGAAAAGCTACTTCTTTGTCGCAGGATTATCAATTGCATCTAATGCCTGTATCTGCCGAAAAGAAAGACAACAAGAAAATATGGGGGGATATAACTTTCCATTTGTCTTATCCTAATTTTAACTGCGAACCTCTCCGTTTTTGTTATCACCTCACGGGAAGTAGCTTGGATCTGATGTCAGAATCAGCCGATCCGGTAGTCACATTTGGTAGCTTAGGGTATGGAGATTATCATTTTACGGCTTCAGTGAAAAATGTCGATGGTCAGGTACTTAGTTCCGTAGAATATTATTTCAATAAACCACGCCCATTTTATCTGTCCATATATGCTTGGATAATATATGTGCTTCTTGCGAGTGTAATAGTATACTTCTACTCTCGTTGGCATGCTGCCAAAATGCTAAGAAAACGTAATAGGGAGTTTGAAAAAGAGAAAATGAAACAGGACTTCAAGATGTTGGAGCAGGAACATATCATTGCGCAACAACGCGAGCAATTACTTGAAGCAGAATTACAGGTCAAAAGTAAGGAATTAGCCAGCCTGGCTCTCGATGCCGTAGTCCAACGTAAAGCGGTTGAAAGCTTGAAAGAGGTTATGTCTGAACAAGAACATAAGGGAATTATCAATCAACATGATATAGACACCATACTAAAACAGATTAACGGAAACCTGAATGAGGAGGAATTCTGGGATATTTACCACAAGAATTTTGATATGATCCATAAGAATTTCTTCCGTAACCTGCGTAAACAATATCCCAGTCTCACAGCCAGTGACTTGAGATTTTGTGCACTGTTACGGCTAAATCTATCGACCAAAGATATTGCGCAGTTCACCAATCTTACTATTCGTGGAGTAGAAACAGCCCGTTACCGAATAAGAAAGAAACTTGCCATTCCCGGAAATATAAATCTTGTTGATTTCCTGATTGACTTTACATAGGAACATTTACTGAATATTCCTTCTAATTTCACACCCCTATTCTGTTGGGATTTTCTAAAGAAACTTTATCTTTGTAATGTCAACAATTAAAAGAATATGGTTCGTTTTAATCTTGTTATCACCTTACTACTAATGATAAGCATAGCTGTCAAAGCCGAACTGACCAACCGGATGTTCGATGTCAGGCATGTAGGCTATGCAGAAGGCCTTAGTAGCCAACGCGTTTTTTCGATTGTCGAGGATGGAGACGGTGCTATGTGGATTGCTACAAAAACCGGAATAGACAGATACAACGGTCATACGGTAAAGAACTATGATTTGCCGGGCAGTTTCTATTATGGTGATCTTGCCGGACGCAGGCTTTACTTATTGTACGACGCACAACAAGGACTGTTCGCCTACGACCACACCGGACGAATCTACCGATATTCCACCATCCTGGATCATTTTGAACAAGTCCTCCACCTGGGACAATTGATTCAGGAAGAAGTCATCTTGAACAAACTCTGTTTGGATAGTGACGGAACCTGGTGGATGGGGGCGGATAAAGGACTATACAAGCAAGAAGCGGACCATCGTATAGTTGCCGTGTTGAAAGGACAATATGTCAACGACATCGCATTTGCCGGCGAGTCGCTTTTTGTGGGCACTTCTAACGGAGTCTGGCAACTGTCACACGCCCTGCCGGATAAGAAACGCCAGCTGCTGGAGGGGTGGAATGTACAAACATTGTTCTGCGACAAACCGAAAAAAGAACTCTGGATAGGCACATTTGGCAGCGGTTTGTCTGTGATGAACCTCGACACTTCCAAAGTGCTTGCGCTGGAGGGACAAGGGAGCACGTTCCTTCATCCGATACGGGCAATTACAGACTATGATGTACATACCATACTCATAGGCGTGGACGGTGGCGGTGTGTATGCGATAGACAAGGACACCAAGAAAGCCCGTTTACTGATGAATACCAAAGATGACACAGATACTTACCTGCGCGGAAACGGCGTATATGCCGTAACCAGAGACGATCAGGGCAACATCTGGATAGGTAGTTATACGGGAGGTGTATCCGTGGCTATCCTGCTGAAACATCCCATTTCGATATTAGCACACGAAAAGGGAAATACCCATTCTCTCATCAGCAACAACGTGAATGATATCGAAGAAAACCCGGATGGCAACCAATGGTTCGCTACCGATGATGGAATCAGCATCCGAAACACCCTGTCAGGCACTTGGAAACACGTGCTGAAAGAAATCGTAACCATTTCTCTTTGCACATCCGGAAATGGGAACGTATGGGTAGGAACGTACGGAGACGGAGTGTATCTATTGGATAACAACGGACGCGTGTTACGCCATCTCACCAAGCAACAAGGGCAATTGACCACCAATTATATTTTCTCCGTCAGACAAGACATGGAGGGAGACTTATGGATAGGAGGTCTGGACGGATGCCTGATCATGTTTGAAAAAGAAAAAGGCAGCAGACAGTCTTTCGACGTGAATTGGGTACAGTCCATTGAACCTATCGACCGAAACCGGGTAGCGGTGGCTACCGTCAACGGTTTTTTCCTAGTGGACAAACATACAGGGAATATACAGCACTATGCCAATTCCCAGGAATTTCACAATCAGAATGTCAGTGCTTATATCATCTCTATGCTGTTCAATGACGACGGAACCGTGTGGCTGGGAACCGAAGGGGGAGGATTGAATCTATATGATATGAAAAACCGGACGGTAAAGACTTTCACCGTTCAAGAGGGATTGCCGTCCAACGATATATATAGTTTGCAGCGAGACGACAAGAAACGCTTGTGGGTCAGCACCGGAAAAGGAATTGCCTTGATAGACAGCCTGCGCGTGTCGAACCTCAACTATGCAGGCAATATAGACAAGGAATATAACAAATCCTCATTTGCCCGGTTGATGAACGGCGAGTTTGTGTATGGCAGCACGGATGGCGCTGTCTTTATCATGCCACTCGACATCTCAACCGTAGACTACTGGACGCTCCTGCGTTTCACGGGGCTGACGGTTGATTATCAAAACGTCCAGGAAGAAGAATCGTTGAGACCCGCCATCCATGATATGCTTGCCGACCGTGCGGTACGGCTCGGCTATAAATACAACTCGTTTACCGTTTCTTTTGAATCTATCAACTATCGTTTCCAGCGCGATATTGTCTATCAGCATATTTTAGAGGGGTATGACAATGACTGGAGCAAACCGTCTGCCGAGGGCAAGGCATCCTACACCAAGGTATCGCCGGGCACTTATCTTTTTAAAGTGCGCAGCCTGCGACGCAGCGACGGAAAGACTATCTCCGAAAGCACCTTAGAAGTGAAAGTGAGCCAGCCATGGTGGAACTCGTGGTGGGCTTGGACTATTTACCTATTTATAATAGGCTTCGTTTTCTATTTCATCCTGCGCTATAAGAGCAACCAGCTCCAAAAGAAATACGACGAAGACAAAATACGTTTCTTCATCGACACGGCGCACGACATTCGCACGCCGGTAACGCTTATCATGGCGCCACTGGAGGATTTGAACCGGGAACAGGATCTCTCGGACAAAGCCCGTTATTACCTGAATCTGGCCCATGAAAGTACCCAGAAACTCCATTCGCTCATCACACAGTTGCTCGAATTTGAAAAGGTAGACGCCCACAAGCCATCCTCTTCATCGGTTCCGCTTTGTCTGAATGAAGTTTTGCTGAAAGAAGTCTCCGTCTTCCGGTCTTTTTGCGAGAAGAAGCAGTTGACACTGAATCTGACCCAACCCGACGAATCCGTTTTCGTTTCGGCCGACAAACACCTGATAGAGATGTTACTCGACAATCTTCTTTCCAATGCCTGCAAATACACCATGCCCCAGGGAGAAATCAGTCTGGATTTGAAAGCCACGAAACGCAAAGCCATCCTTTCGTTGAAAGATAACGGAATAGGCATACCGAAGAAAGCGAAAAAGCATATCTTCTCCGATATTTACAGAGCCGAAAATGCCCGGCAGTCACAGGAAGAAGGAACCGGATTCGGACTGTTGCAGGTGCAACGCATTGTAAAGATGCTGCATGGAAAAATCACTTTCTGTTCCGAGGAGGGCAAGGGAACTACTTTCATCGTAACATTGCCGCGAACCACCACCGTAGCCGAACCCGTGTCGCACGAATCATCCCTCGAACACCTTGCCGGCACATCGGATAATAACAGCCCCGAAACGGATAAAATGAAAGATCCGGACGACCGGAATACATTGCTCATTGTAGAAGACCACGAAACTCTCCGTCACTACCTCCGCCAGACCTTTGAACACCTCTATCGGGTGATTGATGTTGCCGACGGACACGAAGCTATCGCCTGTCTCGCCAATGAATATCCGGACATCATCCTCTCCGACGTCATGATGCCCGGCATACGGGGTGACGAGCTTTGCAGAATGGTCAAGGAAAATCCTGACATGCTCTACCCGCTGGGCATCGCCCTCTCCGGCAAGCAGCGCACCCCCGGCGGCGGCACCGACCTCGCCTGCATGATGGGCCGCGAAAAGACCCTCGGGCGCGTGAAGGCCGCTATCGAGAAGCTGAATGGGTAAAAACAGCCTATAAAATTAAGGAGGCGGCTGATATGATGTATCCCTTCATGACGTTGGACGATAACACTGAGGTCGTCCATTCCGAAATGCTCCCGGACCACCGGGTCAAAGTCTACTTTGAAAAACCGGACGCAAAGGACTGCTTCCACTCTGCCGTCTGCTATCTCCCGGATTATAAATGGGAGGAGATCCACGGTTTTACCCCGGCGGAGATCGCGCGCTATCAGGAGCTGATGGAATCCACGGCACATCTGATCTTGCAGTTCTCCCAAGAGGGAGGGGTAGAGAATGCCGCAGGTTTTTAAGATCGGCTCGTACTGGGTCTATTTCTGGGCAAACGAAAATGAGCCTTTGGAACCGGTTCATGTCCATGTGGCGCAGGGCGCGCCCAGTGCCAATGCGACAAAGATATGGATCACCCGGGCAGGAAAATGCTACCTGAGCAATAATAACTCGCAGATACCGCCTCGGGTGCTGCGAAATATCATGGCAGTCATCGAAGCGCGGAGCGCCGAGGTGGTCGCAAAGTGGACAAGCTTTTTTGGCGAAGCGCACTACTTCTGCTGAGATTTTATCCCATTCCATCACCCCGCCAAAAACTGCGCGCGCCCTGCGCTACAGTATACGCAGAAGGCGCGGGAAACAGAACAGCACAGCGTGATATTGCAAAAGATCCCCGCCGGAAAGCGGGGATTTTTTCATGCAGGTGTCTTTTCGGACGATACAGCTCACGGACGGGAAAAAGCGGGTGAACGGTGCGCTCCGGGCGCGGGCGGCGGTGCGGCCCGCCCTGCGGCAGGGGAGCGCGTTCCTGCTGGGGCTGGCCGGAGGCTGGGCCGTGCTGTACGGTGCGCTGATGCCTTTCGGGCTGGGGCTGACGCTGGGCTTTGCGGAGGACTGCTTCGCTGTGGGAGCCGCTGGGGCCGCACTGGGGGTGCTGGCCCGGAGTTTCGGCACGCTGACCGTGGAAAGCGTCTGCCTGCTCTGCGCACTGGGTGCGGCGGTAGCGGCACGATGGCTCTGGCCCGGCCGATTCGTCCCGGCGGTGGCAGCGGGCTGCGGCACACTGGTGGGAAGCGCAGTCTGCTTCGCGGCGGGGGAGGAAAACGGCGTTCAGACCATCCTGTTCTGCGGCGGCGACGCCCTGCTGGCAGCGGCGGCGGGGTACGGCCTGCGACGCTTCCCGCCCGAAAAACCGGGTATGGGCAGCCTGATCTTGTCTGCCGCTGTGGCCGCCGCACTGGGCGGGATGAGCTTTGGCTTCTTCCTGCCTGGGGTGATGGCCTGTGCGGCGGCAGAGCTGACCCTCTGCTGCAAGGGCCTGCCGCTGGAGGCATTGGCTTTCAGCGGGGTTACGGGTGCGGCTCTGGCCGCGTCAGACCCGGCCCTTGCGCCTGCCGCCACCGGGCTTGCCTGTGGGTGTGCCGCTGCGGCGGTGCTTGCCCCGGCGCGACGGGTGGAGGGGCTTGCGGCCTATGCGGGCGGCTGTGTGGCGGGGGTGCTCTGCATCCAGCCGCTGGCGGGGGCATTCAGCTTTCTGCTCAGCGCCGGGGCGGGTGCGGGGCTCTGCGCCCTGCTGCCTGCGGGCTGGCTGATGCCCGCCCTCAAAGAGGACGACCCGCCCGGCGACGAGCGGCCGCGCCTCTCTGCCGCCGCGACCCGGCTGGAAGCGGTGGCCGAAAGCCTCTCCTCGCTGGCGGAGACGGTGAACGCGGTCTACGAGGGGCTGCCCCGGCGGCGGGAAGGTTTCCGCTGGGTCATAGACAATGTACATGATACTCTTTGTTTTAACTGCGGGCGGCGGGAGACCTGCTGGAAACAGGAATACACCGCCACTATGGCGGGCATGGAGGCGCTGCGCCCGCTGCTGGAACAGAATGGCAGTGTGGAAGCGGCGCAATTGCCCGGGGAATTGTCCCGCTGCATCCACCCGGCGGCGCTGTGCGCGGCGGCGGGGCGCAGCTTTGCGCTGTACCGCAGCCGCAAGGAAGCGCGCATCCATTCCGAGGCCATGCGCACCGCCCTGACCGAGCAGTACAGTGCCGTAGCCGAAGCACTTGGGGTGCTCAGCGAGCAGCTGGGACGCCCCGGCGACCCGGAGCCCTATAAATCCAGCCGGGTGGCGGAGTTCTTCACCGGGCTGGGGGCACCGCCGCAGGAGTGCGCCGTCACGCTGGACGACCTTGGCCGCACCCATGCCGCCGTCACCCTGCCGCGCACCCGGTTCACCCCGCAGGAGCTGGCGGCGCTGGCGGGGGAGGTGGGGCATATCTGCCGCCGCACGCTGGAGGTGCCGCAGGTGCTCTCCTGCAAGGGCATGACCACCCTGCTGTTCAGCGAAAGACCGGCGCTGCGGGCGGTGTTCGGCGCGGCAAGCGCTGCCGCTCGGGGCGAAGTTTCCGGCGATGCAGTGCAGCAATTTTGCAGCCCTACGGCGGCGCAGATGATCTTATGTGACGGCATGGGCACCGGACGCCCGGCGGCGGTGGACGGCAATCTGGCGGCAGAGCTGACCGCCCGGCTGCTCAAGGCGGGCTTTACCGCCGAGCTGGCGGCGCGGCTGGTCACCTTTCATCAGGTGGCCAAATTTAGTGTGCCACTACAGTG
>ERZ791741.1351-NODE-1351-length-20584-cov-33.886210_pt1 | contig 20584 bp, 14 predicted proteins | sample MGYA00510040_ERZ791741 | MGnify/ENA primary metagenome ERZ791741 (study PRJEB30046, sample SAMN00791960) | human gut metagenome | study: EMG produced TPA metagenomics assembly of the A metagenome-wide association study of gut microbiota in type 2... | reverse complement strand
ATTTGAAATACAAAACAATATAAATTATTTCATTTCAAAGAAGGATTATTCTTATGCCGAATTCACGTTAAACAAGGATAAGCCCCAAAATGCGCTAACCGCCAACTATTATAATGCACTTGCATTATAATTTGTCTTGAATACATATCAGATTGTCACATTATGCGGCAAACACCATCATCGTGCGCAATAAAATCATTATAAAACATTATCTTTGCATACATCTTATCACCGTTTCAACTAAAAACAAAAAATTACGGCAATGAAGCATTTAGGAATTTTATTGGCACTAAGCTGCATGCTCACATGCGTCGCAATGACATGCAAAGCAGAAGGCATCGGGAGCAACACCACGACCGGCGACGCCGGCGGAGCATTTTACACGGGGAAATACAGAAACCTTTTCACCGAATATCTTGGCATCACACAACGTGAGACTGACGAGAGGATAGCGCAAATATGGAAGCATTTTTTCGTTGATGAAGAAACGAAAGTGTATTTTGAAGACAGTGACAGCACGGCATATATTTATGACACAGGCAACAAAGACGTAAGGACCGAAGGCATGTCATACGGCATGATGATATGCGTGCAGCTTGACAAACGCGCCGAGTTTGACAAGATTTGGAGATGGGCGAAGCGGCACATGCTTTACACTTCAGGCAAGTGGAAAGGTTATTTCGCATGGCAGTGCTATCCTGATGGCAGCAAGATAGGCGGCGAACCGAGTTGCGCCACCGACGGGGAAATATATTTCATTACGTCGCTGTTCTTCGCATCCCACCGCTGGGGCGACGACGGGGCTTTCAACTATGGCCGCGAGGCGCAGCAGATACTGAGAAACGTCATGTCGAAAGACGGCACGAAAGGCATCTTCAACATGTACGACGGCAAATCAAGGCTTGTGAGTTTCGTCCCTGACGAAAAATCATGGTGGTTCACCGACCCGTCCTACCAGCTGCCGGCATTTCTCGAACTGTGGGCGATATGGTCTGATACGAACAAGGAGTTCTGGAAGCTTACGCCTGAAGCATCACGCCAGCTGCTGTGGAATTCGTCACATCCCATCACAGGCCTGTTTCCCGACTACTCCGCCTTTGACGGTTCGCCGCTCCAGCCCAAATGGAAAACCGACTATGACGCGAAACGCTACCAATACGACGCCACACGATGCGCAATGAACATCGGCATGGATTACAACTGGTTCGGCAAGGACAAAACCCGGCAGACTGAAATGATGACACGGTTGCTCAAGTTCTTCAAAGAAGACGGTTTCACACACGGGCAGTTCAACCTCGACGGCACAGAGCCTACCGGCGGCTATACGGAAGGAATGGCCGGAGCCAACGCCGTGGGCGCATTCTGCCTGGAAGACAAAGCCTTAGCCAAGGAATACGTCAAGCGGCTGTGGGACACAAAGCCGCCGACAGGCCAGCTGCGCTACTTCAGCGGCATGGTTTACACGCTGTCCATGCTGCACGTGTCCGGGCATTTCAGGATTTATTGAACAGCCTGCCAAATACCCCTATATCACAAAAGACCGTGTATCGGCTTGCAAAAGACCATGTATCGGCTTGCAAAAGGCCACCTTTTACCGTGTAAAACATGAGTTCGGTATAAGGTGGCCTTTTGTCGATGCAATGTCATGTGAAAAGAAAAAGAAAAATGCAAATCATCTGTCATCTGTCAGATTTCGACGTAACATACTGACAATCAGCGCACTACACACTGACAGATGAGAAATCAATCTGTCATAAATCCGTCAATAGCAAACTTGCCTGACAGATACCGGCTTCATCTGTCAGCCCCTAACGCATTGTATTTCAATATGTTACGTCGAAATCTGACAGATGACAGATGATTTGCATTTTTCTTTTCCATTTCGTACACTCATGTTAAAACCATAACCGCAAAACCCCATAACCTCACAACCGTAAAACCCCATAACCTCACAACCCCATAACCGTAAAACCGTAAACAAAAAACGAGAGGCAAACACTGCATTCCGTGCTTGCCTCTCGCCCTAACTTTTTACGCCTTTGCACCTTTACTTTATCAGCTGCTTACGGCCGTTTATGATGTAGAGCCCAGGTTGCAGCTGGTTGATGTCGGTTACATTGAGGCGGATGCCGTCAATGGTGTAAACCGCATTTACAGTCGTGCCTTCCGTAGGAACTTCTACGTTGCCGATGCCTGAAGATATGTCTTCCAATACATATCCACGTGCCGACGAGTCGTCAATAGGTACGGCGAGATAAGCCTCGTGCGCTCCGTTTTCAAACTCCCTTCCACCTTGAGTTCCGTAGAAGAAGCCAAAGTCGTCGCTGTCGTTGTAAGACAGTCTGTAGTAACGCTCCTCGCGCGTTCCCTCAAACACTTCAGCCTTGTCAGTGCCACGGAGCATGTTTGTCGCTGGAGCCCTGCCGCTGCCTGTGGGGGCTGTCACGTCAAACATAACCGTACCAGGCCCGTTGCCTTTAACCAACAAGCCTGTACCTGACGGAACAACGCTGCCTTCAGCGTATGCGGCGGTAAGCTGAAGCTCGTAGTCAGTTGCTTCCGACACTTCTGCCGTATAGCCTGTGAAGCCTGCCGGCATTGTATATTGAGCCGTAGTGAAGTAAGTGCTATAACCCATATCGTTAGACGAATGTATCGTGCCACATTCTGTCACAATGTTATTAGGATAAGCTGCACTCCAAACGTCCTTGAAGCCGTATGGCACATGCAGAGTTGGCGTAACGGCCTCATCGAACTCAACTGTAACGGGCTGTTCAGTATTGAACCATACGTCGGTAAGAGCCGTACAGCCGTTGAAAATGTTGTCAGCGCGAACCCTGAACTCCGGCGACGGCATGTAAACCGTTGTAAGGCCGGTACATCCGTCAAACGCCATTGGGTCAATGATAGTCACTCCGTACGGAAGACGCAGCTCTGTCAGCTTCGGGCAGTTGCCCAAAGCCTGATAGCCAACGTGCGTAATGCCGTCAGGTAGAGCTATTTCTGTAAGCTCCGTGCAGTTTGAAAAAGTGTTCTGACTGAGATCCGTCACTCCGTCGGGCACAACAACCGATGTAAGCGATGCGCAATTGTCGAAAGCAAAGTTGCCGATAGTGGTCAAGCGCTCAGGAAATTCTACGGCTTTAAGCGACTTGCAGCCCATAAACGCCTGTGTCTCGATTGTTTCGACAGTTGACGGTATTACTACACTTTCCAACGCCGTGCAGCCTGCCATAATGCCGTATGGTAATGTCTCTATGCCGTCGGGAAACTCCATTGAAGTAAGTTTCTCGCATCCGGCAAAAGCCTCAACGCCTACAGACTGTATCTGCGGAGAGAGGAGCAAGTTGCCAAGAGACTTGCAGTTTTTAAGCATGCCGTTGCTTATGCTGCGTATCTGCATGGGGATGTAAAAGCTTTCCAGACTTGTGCATTCTGCAAAGGCAGAGTCGCCAATGGCAACAAGCAGCGACGGCAACTTTATTTCCTTCAACGAGCTGCAACCCCTGAAAGCCAAGCTGCCAATGGATGAAACAGTTACCGGCAGGTCGATACTTTCCAGCTTCATACAGTTGTAGAACGTATTGAAGTCAATCGTAGTTACTCCACTCGGAACTGTGATTGATGTCAGTTCATGGCAGTTCATAAATGCACCCGGACCGAAATATGTCACTGTTGACGGGATGTTGATGTCTCGCAGCCTATAGCACTCACTGAAAGCCCTCTGACCAATTGAGGTTAATTTGCTTGGAAGTTTTACGCTTTTAAGCACATTGCACTCCCTGAATGTGCCATCTGCAATAGAAGTAACACCATCAGGAATGTTTGCTGTTTCCAAGCCTGTGCAATACCAAAAAGCACCTGTACCGATTGAAGTTACAGTAGAAGGCAGGAAGTCGATGTTCTTCAAGCCGTCACAGCCAAAAAACACACTCTCGCCAAGCGTTGTAACATCGCCTAACAACTTGACGTCAGTCAAACTGACGCAGCTAATAAACATATTTAGAGGCAGTTCGGTAATCCCCGTACCAACTGTTGCCGAAGCTAAGTTGCTGCACTGGGAAAACAGGTTCCGCCCTACAGTAGTTACGCTATTAGGCAAAACCACTTCGGTAATACCTGTACAACCCTCAAAACAGCTGGCTCCCATTGTTTCCAAGCCTTCAGGGAGAGTTAATGTCTTGATACTCTTACAATTGGAAAACGCATAATTGCCTATCGCCTTAACGCTTGCTGGTATGTCAAGACTGGTTAGCAGTTGGTCGCCGACATACAGGTTCTGTGAAAAATTAACAGGGTTCGCTGTCCTGTCACCAAACGCAACACCACACCATGCCACTACATCTGAAATATGCACTTCCGCTATATTGCTACACTCGTAAAAAGCCATCTCGTTGATTTCACGCAACGTGGCAGGCAGGGTAACGCTTGTAATTCCACGGCAATACATGAACGCTTGGCTTCCAATGCTTTCCAGACCGTCGCCAAAATCAATACTCGTCAGCAAGCTGCAACTTGAAAAAGCATTATTACCTAAGGTTTTCATGGTGTTTGGCAACGTAACAGACGTTACCGTTTGTTCGTAAAAAGCCATCTCGCCCACGCCTACAACCGTGTACGTCTCACCGTCAGACACGATTGTCTGCGGAATGGTTACGTCGCCTGTATAAGTACCTGATGCGACAGTGGCCGTAGCCTGTTCTGTATTCAAATCATAATTGATGCCATCTATAGTCACCGCCGACCATAACGGCATCCCTATGGCGAGCAGCAGTGAACCCACTGCCGCCCGCATTATATTCAAATGTTTTCTCATAAACATACGTAATTATTATTTTCTGATACAAACCTTCTTGCCGTCGATGATGTAAAGACCGGGAGCAAGGTTGTCGTTAGCCTCTTCAGCTATCTTTACGCCGCCAAGCGTGTAGACACCCTTAGGTGCGTTCTGCTCCTCGTCGGCAACAACTTCATTGATGCCGCTTGTTATGTCGTCAAGCTTGAAGCCGCCTTCCGGAGCCAGTTCTTCAGGAAGTTCAATGTAGCAGGTATGTGCCTCAACGTCAAAGCTGTCGCGACCTCTTGCAGGTACGAAACCGTAAGTATCGTCAGCATCATAGTCCAACACGAAATATGACTTACCGGCAACTTTATCAACAACAGAGTATTCATCACGTCCGTGCAGGATGTTCTCTCCGTCAAACTCACTCCTATCCGTCCTGTCAACCTCGAACATCTTGAAAGCGCCGTTCTCTGCGTAAATCAGCAAAGCCATGTCGTAAGGAACTTTCTCTCCGGCCTTGAATATCTTTCCCTTATGCAATACATTGCCTGTATTGCCTGTCAAAGTGCAGCCTTCCAAACCTTCGGGCATAGTGTATCCGGCATAGATATAATAAGTAGCGTATTTCTCTTCCGGCAAAACCTCTATAACGCCAGCCTCCTTAAAGGTTGTGTTCGGGAAGTCTTCCGCCCATGTGTCCATAGAGCCATAAGGAACATACACTGTCGTTGTAGATGGGAACGGCTGTGTTGTAGGTATGCTTATATGCGGAGTGTTAATCCATGCTTCCTCAAGGCTTGTGCAGCCGGTGAATGCGCTATAACCGAGTTGCTTTATTTCCGAGTTGCGCACTTCGACATACTTCAATCCCGTGCATCCTTGGCAGACACCGCTACCAATTGTCGCTGCATTCTTGGGGAACACGATTGACTCTAAAAGGACGCAGTCGCGGAACGCATAACTACCAACAGCTGTAACACCTTCAGGAATGGTTATTTTATCAAGCGACGAACAGCCACTGAACAAGAAATCACCTATTGTAGTTATGCCCTCTGGCAGAATGACATTGCTTAGCGACGTGCAGTATTGGAACACGCTGCCACCTAAAGTTGTGAGGTTCTCTGGCAGTTCAATCGTAGCCAGATTAGAGCAACTTTGGAATGCAGAACCTGCAATTTCGGTAACGCTTTCAGGTATATTGATAGTAGTCAACGCCGAAGCCGACCAGAACGCATTGCTGCCAATCCGGGTTATATCCTCGGGGAGCACAACGCTTGTAATCGTCTTGACTCCTGCGAACGTATAATCTTTCACTTCTCCTATACCTTCCGGGAAGGTAACATTAGCCGGTAACTCCTCACCGTTTATAAACAGCTGCGTATTTGCAGACGTATTAGCAGCAACAGGATTTGCCGTATTTGACTCAAACGTGATTCTGCACCAGCTAAGCAGGTCTGGAACGTTTACTTTCGCTAAAGTTTTATTACCCCAGCCCAAATTAAAGGCTTGGTCTTGAATTGTCTCCACGCCCTTGCCTAACGTTACTTCCGTCAATGCACTGCAATTCGCGAACGCCTTGCTTTCTATCGTTTTCACATTGTCAGAGATAACAAGTGACTTCAAGCCTTGGCAGCCGTTGAAAGCTCCAGATGCTATACTTTCAAGACCGTTTCCAATAGTAACGCTTGTCAGTCCGCGGCAGCTTGAAAATGCCTCTGTGCCCAATTCTGTAACGTTGTCAGGTATAGTCAGCTCCGTAAGGCCGTAGCAATAGTAGAACGCAGAGTTGCCTATTTTCTTAACGTTCGGGCCTATTGTCAATGAAGTAAGCTGATTATAATAATAGAACGCGAAGTCACCGATTTCCGTCACCTCGTCAGGTATTGTCAATTCTGTAACAACCGAACCGTCAAGCGTCAACGCCTTCGACTGATACAACGGATTGGCAGTGTTGCTGCTGAAGTTGGTTTCGCACCATGCCGCCAAGTCTGTGATGTTGAGCGTTTTCAACGCCGTACACGAACCGAAAGCGCTAATGCCGACAGACTTGATACCTGTACCCCAGTTTACGGTAGTAAGTCCGGCGCAACCTGTAAAAGCGAACTCACCGATAGTCTCTACCGTGTTTGGTATCGTAACCGACGTTATCTTGTCCGGGTCATTCCTGTCTTCTTGGAATGCGCTTTCTCCGATGGCGGTGACGATGTACTCCACATCTTCATACGTTATAGTTCCGGGTATGTTTATCTCGCCGGTGTACTCACCTGCCACTACTGTTGCAGTCTTAGTGTCTGCATTCAGCTCGTAATTGAACCCGTTAACTGTTACCGGTTCAGTTCCGCCCGTCTGAGCCGACACTATGCCGACAGCAATACATCCGAGCATTGAAAGTAAACATCTTTTCATACTTGCTAAATTTTTATGTTAATAATAATATAATAATGAGGTGTGCGTCCGTCAATTAACACTCGTTCGCAAATTTATCTGATTTCCAAATGTTTTTAAAATAAAATTGTTCACGATTCATAAATCGTGAACAATTTGTACCGTTTATTGCATAAATACTGCAATATTTTTATAAAAGCGGCAGAGAAGCGATGAAAAACCGGGCTTTGTCGCCAAATTTTATTTCAGCGACAACCTTACCGTAACATTGCCACGGCCGAGTGCCGACTTTAGTTCTGAGAGCGAAACGCCGTCAATTCTGCCGAGGCGCGTGAAGTTCCATGAGTTGGTGTCGTAATATATCACAAGGAACTTGCCTTGATACAGGATGATGTCGCCTGCCGAGGTAGTAGTCTGCCTGTCGGTGCGCGGCAGGCTCGTCCCTATCGGGCCTACTTTCTCCATGTTAGCGTAGTCTTCCATCTCGATTGTAACATCGCCATTGGCAAGCAGTTCAAGCAAAGCCTGCGCCGAGGCGTTGTTCTCCATTGTGGCGGTGAACGTCTTTCCGCCAATGTGCAGTTTCATTTTGTCCGTTTCCATAACTCTTTCTGTTTTCTGTTCTTGCTTTTCCGTTGTTGTGCCGGCACGGCCTGTACATGCCGCCGTGGCAGAAGCGAACACCATCAGTGCGCCCAACAGCAGCCCCGGTCTTCGCATCCGGCCAATGCCTCTACGGCAGTTTGATTTCCTTTTTATCATTTTATGTGTTTTGTCTGTTAAATGTCTGTACGCCTGACGGCCAAGTCACTTGCCCATGGTTTCCTTTACACGCGCCAACAAATTGGGAATGTCAAGATGCTGCGGACACTTTGCAAGGCATTCGCCGCAACCCACACACGACGAGGCAGGGTCGCCTCTCTGCACCGGCGACATGGAAACCGTATAGTCTGCCATAGCACGTTTCATGTCGCGGTGAAGCAGATAGTTGTTGTAAACGTATGCGAAAATGTAGCCGATGGCCACGTTGTGCGGACACGGTATGCACTGGTAGCAGCCTGTACAGTCTATATGTCCCGGCGCGTGGCGGTAAGCGTAGATGGCGTTGCCTATTGCTTCGCGTTCGGCAGGTGTAAGCATGTTCGGCTTTGCCTTCGAAGCATACTTCAGGTTCTGCTCGACGTCGGCCATGCTGCCCATTCCGCTTACGGCGACACTTACCTCGGGAATGTCCCAAAGGTAGTCCAACGCCCATTCCGTATCGGCCTTATGCACGCCGGTTGACGCCAAGGCATCCTTCATCGTCTGCGGCAAGTGAGCTAAAAAGCCAGTGCGCACAGGTTTCATAACAGCCAGTCCCATGCCGTTTGCCGCCGCATACTTAGGCCCTAACACACCTGCCTCGTATTCATAATCCAAGTAATTGTGCTGAATCAGGCAGAAGTCCCAAGCCGGAGTGTACTCCACCACCTTTTTAAATAACTGCAAGCTGTCGTGGAACGAGAAGCCCATGAAACGTATCTTGCCCTGCGCCTTGAGGCGTTCCATCTTTTCTATGAGCTTGTAAGGCAGCACATAGTCCTTCCATGCGCGGTGCATTATCATGTGTATATGGTAAAAGTCGATTACGTCAGTGCCGATGGCACGGCGCGACTGGTCGAAAAACTTTTCAAAATCGTCGGCGCTCCGCATCTCCCACCACGGCATCTTCGACGTTACATACACGCGGTCGCGCCAGCCTCCGGCCAACGCCTTACCCACGGCCTGTTCGCTCTCGCCGCCCATGTACACACGTCCTGTGTCGATATAGTTCACTCCGCCCTCGATGGCACGGTGTACCATAGGCGTAGTCTGGTCGAAATCCACGTGCCCGTCTTTCATCGGCAGGCGCAGCATGCCGAACCCGAGAGCCGACACTTTCACGCCGGTGCGCCCCATGGGGCGGTACTGCATCTGTGGGTTATAGTTCAATATGCCCGACGCCTCGTCGGCTTTAACAGCCTGTTTCCCTGCCTCATGCGCCACGGCACGCGGCCCGGCAACCGTTCCGAGGGCGGCGGCCATAATCCCTCTCTTTATGAAATCACGTCTGTCCATTGTGCGTTTGCTTTGTTTATGTCATGCTTCCAATCCCTGTCAGTCAATCCCCAAGAGCCACGCCGGGTTGCGGCGTACAAGCAGGTCGATGTCCGCCTGCGGCAATCCGGCCTCCTGCAACGCCTTGATGCAGTGCCTCATGCCCTCCACGGGATGCGGCATCACGGCCTGACCGAGGTCTGTCGTGATGAAGCTGCGCGACGGATTGATGCTTGCGAAGGCCGCAAACTCGCCAGCACTCTGGCGCTTGTACTGCGCCATCTGCGTTCCTTCGCCCCACAGGCAGGGCAGATAGCAATACTCTATATACGCGTCGAGGTCGATGCAGAGCTTTATCTGGTCGGCGGTCATCGTCCAGAAATGCGAGTTTGCGTGGGTTACGACAAACTTTTCCACGCCCACCTCGCGTGCCTTACGCGCCAAGGCGATACTCTCTTCCGGCGAGGCGTGACCCGTGGCGAAGATTATCCCTGCCTCGGCACACGTCTCCATGACCTTCACCACCTCCGGCAATACTTGCCCGGAAGCGTCAACCACGGGTATGCCTTGTTCGCTGCGACCCTCGCAACGATAATGATACGCAGCGTCGAGCGTAGGCATCCAGATGCAGCGGCACAGTCCGCCGCTGGTCTCGACGGCCTTTCTCGCAGCGTATGTATTTACCCTGTCACCATGCACGCGGTTCATGCAGAAGCTGCCGAAACACTGCGCTCCGGGCAGCGCACGGCGTATGATGTAAACGCGGTCGTGGCAACTGAAGTCGTTTGACTTGAACATCACGGCCTTGTAACCTGCCTTCATGGCATCCTGCATGAAGCCGAACTCGTCAACACACCTCTCCCTTGAGTCGGGCAGGCAATGCAAGTGGATGTCGCACACGCCTTTAAGCAGCCCGTCGCCTGCGTCTTGCGGCGCACCGTCCACAGCGTTGCCGCCCGCCATTCCGGCAGCGGCGGCCGGGATGCTTGACTGCACCAACAGCGCCCCTCCGGCCAAGACAGAACTTTTTATGAAGTCCCTGCGGTTTATTTTCATATTGTTTTTCATTGTGCCTGATTGTTTCCTGATGCAAAGATATTGCATAATCAAATAAGAGTCTGTAACAAAATCACGGAGCTTTCAAACCATTTTACGGATAATTATTTTTCAATGTTACCATAATGTCACATTGACAGCGAAACGCACCAAATGCTTACATATTGATTTCGGTTGACGTCATGACATCGGCTTATTTCAAAACAAAAAGCATTTGGCTGCAAATAACGCGAAGAAACGTGTGCAACGGCAAATCGTTAACTGACAAGCTGTTACACCGAATGTTTACAATGTGTGCATCATTTTCGGCTCTTTACAACGTAAAAGGTGACCTTTTGCGTTCTCATTGACCGTCTTTTAGGATGTCAAAAGCCGTCTTCAAGAATGCCAAACATGGTCTTTGGCGATGTAAAAAACATGCTTTCAGGCGTCTACCTGCCATATTTCATGGCAATACAAGCCACATTTGGTTACAAAAAGAACAACCGGCAGAACTGCGTTTTTTCTATTTTCACTATTCCGCCGGACATTTTCAAAATGACATTTTGCAATGTTATGGCACACAACCGTGTCTTTATGCAATAACGGCAATCCGCCTGCGGCTGGACAATCAGCCAAATTTACGGAAAACAAACCTTACGATGAGGAAGTTAGTTGGTATTGCGACGCAATACACCGGCACGGGAGCCAGCACGGCACTTACGCCCAACCAGATGAAAAGATTTAGCAAAGTGATTTGCAGGAGGTAGTTGAACGCATGGGCAAAAGCGAAACCGAGTCCGTTCTTCACAGAGCGTTTCTTACGGAAAGTGAAGCGCGCCGACAGCAGATAGTTGGCCACAAAGCTGACAACATAGCCGATGGTATAGGCCACGCTGACGTTCATCACACCGTGCAGAAGCCAGTAAACACCGTAATGCAGAGCCGTAGCCACAACGCCAACAACACCGAAACGCACCATCTCCCCAAACGTATCACGCCGTAACCGCATTGTTTTTTTGTTTTAGGAGGGAAGGAGTAAGGAGATAAGGAGTAAGTAGAAATGACTTTTCTCCTTGCCTTCCCATCTTTTGATGCAAAGGTAGTGCAAATCGAGAGCAATGCAAAATAATTCTATGAATATCCGCATTAGCGGCTATTCATAGAAGTTAAAGGAGTTAAAGAAGTCACCACTCCGCTTCGCTTCGTTAGGAGTTAAAGCCAAATGCCCTGTTGATTGTCTGCAATTAAGCTATTGGCTATAACTCCTTTAACTTCTATAACTTCTTTAACTCCTTAACAATTAAATAATGTTAATGCTTGTCCTAATATGGCAGGCCAATACGTTTATAGTACAGAAAGCTGATTATGGAACAGGCAGAGTTTGAACATATAGCCGCACGCATAAGGCAAAAAGCCGTTGCCACAGCCATAGCCTTATCGGCGGGCGGCGACGAAGCGGAGGACATCGCGCAGGAAACGATGCTGAAGCTGTGGACTCTGCGTGCCGAAATCAGCAACCCTACGCACGCCGAAAAACTGGCATCGTGCATAGCGCACAACCGCGCAATAGACAGCCACAGGCGGCAACACACCGTTCCGTTGGACACAAGCCGAAGCATAATGGACGAGCGGACGGCAAGTCCCGACAAGGAAATTGAGGACAAAGAGAACATGGCATGGCTGTCCGGACGACTGGCCGCGCTGCCCTCGAAGGAGTACCAGATACTGCACCTGAGGCAGGTTGAGCGCAAAAGCCACGACGAAATAGCGCGCATAGTTGGCGTTGAGAAATCGTCGGTGTCAACCATGCTGGCACGTGCAAGGGCGAAAATGCTTGACGATATAAGAAAAAGGACAAGGCTATAATATGGAAAAGGACATACATACACTCATCAAACGCTTCATGGCCGGACAGACTTCCATTGAAGAAGAAGACCGGATAGCGGAATACCTACGCACGCACGACGTGGGCGAAGACCTGCAGCCGTACAAGGAAATGTTTGCCTGGTTCGACCTAGGGATGCCTCTTGGACGTGGACAAGAGGACAAGTCAACGAGTGGACAAGTGGACGAGCAGGCAAGTCAACAAGTAAACAAGCAGACGAGGACGCAAGACAAGCCGCGAATCTCACACAAACTGCGCTACCTGCTCACCGCCGCAGCCGCGGCCATCGCCCTGCTGCTTGTCCTTACATGGCCAAAAGCAGAGCAACAACAATTGGCCGATAGTACGCCAACCCCAAGCCTTCCGGCAAGTCCCAAACCACAACCTGCGGCCGACACGCTGACCGCCGACACTGCAACGGTAAGCACACCCAAGAAAAAGAAACGCCGCCGCAGCGTAAGAAGGGACATGTACAAGCCTATGCCTCCAAAGGTCTACATAGCCGAAGCGGCACAAGACACCATAAGCAAGGAGGCCGAAATGATAGCCGAAGAGAAGATAAAGGAAGCCGAAAAACGGCAGGAGGAGATACTGAACGACATTTACAATGACTACAGGCGCATGGAGGCAGGAATAGAAATATACCTTACCGCCCTTGAAAATTACGACGTTGAAGAAGAATATTACTAAAAACAGGACAGATATGAAAGCAATAAGACTGTTAATCACGACGCTGCTCTGCACCTCAATGCCGGCTGCAATGAGCGCACAGGAAAACCTGAAAAAGGCCATAGACAACTTTGTAGGCAACAAAGACCTTGTAGAATACATACACACAAGCAACTTCATGGAGAACAGCGGCCCGGAAAACAAGGTCTCATCCTTCTGCGACCAATATGTATTCGAACTGCCGATGAACAAGAAAAAAGTACTCGACCCTGTGCTCGCAGCCTTCAACAAGGACAAGAACACAGCCTACAAGATACATAGCAGGGACGCAAATATAAGCGACGATGTCATGGTCACGGTTGCTTACGGAGAAAAACTTGACAAGACTTTTGCATTTGGCACACATAAGGAGAGGAACTACCGCGTAATGCTCGTACAAGACCGGCAGGACAGTCTGCGGCGTTACTGCTACGGAATAGTGTGGAATGAGAACAAGAAGGACAACAAGTTCTGCGGCTCAATCAACGTTGTCTACGGTCTGAACCCGCAGAAAGTGAGAAGAAGCACTTACTACGGCGACCTCTCGTCGCTTGGAAATCTCGACCTTAGCGGCCTTGAACAACTGAAGGAACTTGACAAGCTGAAAGACCTTGACAAGCTAAGCGAACTTGGAAACGGCACATACGTGATAATGAACGGCGACACATTGGAAATCAACGAGATAAAGACAAGCACCGACTTCCTCAGGCGTTTCGGCAGCCTTAGGGCAGCATTCAAAAAATCACTAAGCAACCACAAAACCGAAATCAGGACGGTACTGACAAACAAAATATTGGAACTGTGCCGCTCGCACGGCAAGCTCCTCAACAACGAAGAACGCAAACTCTGCACCGACAGCATGAGGGAGCTGCAGAAAATGGAATTTGACGCATACATAAGAGGTCTATTAGACGTTGCCATGTCAAGCCTCAAGAAATAGCACAATACTCTCTCTAATTAAATAACCGACGGAAGTCCGCGACGCTGCAAGCCGGCATCGCGGACTTCACTGTTTACCGGCGGTTTTGCGAAAGGACACCTTTCACCTTCCGAAAGGCCATCTTTTACACGCTAAAAGGCCACCTTTTGCAACACAAAACATGGTCTTTTACAAAGCCGCTGATTTACAGGCATTTGGCAATAAGGCAACAAAGCCGCACAGGTTTTTGTTGTTCAATACTGTCTTTAAATAATATAAGGTGTACCTCGGCAATGAAAATAAAAATCCGTTTCACTACTTTTTATTTTGCATTGCGCTCGGTTTGCATTATCTTTGCACGATAAATACAATTATTTATGTGTGGAATAGTAGGATATATAGGCTCGAGAGACGCCTACCCGATACTCATCAACGGACTTAAACGCCTGGAATACCGGGGCTACGACTCGGCCGGCGTGGCCCTCATCAATGACAAGGGACAGCTTAACGTGTACAAGGAAAAAGGCAAGGTGAGCAACCTTGAAGCCATAGCTGCGCAAAGGGACACGTCGGGATGCATAGGGATTGCGCACACACGGTGGGCTACCCACGGCGAACCTTCAGCCGTAAACGCACATCCACACGTGTCGCAGAGCGGACGCCTGGCACTCGTACACAACGGCATCATCGAAAACTACGCCAGCCTGAAGGAATATCTTAAAGGCAAAGGCTACACGTTCAAAAGCGCAACCGACACGGAAGTGCTGGTGCAGTTAATCGAATTCATGCAGAACGAATACGGCAAAGACCTTGAAGGCGCGGTAGTGATGGCGCTGCGGCGCGTCGTCGGAGCATACTCCATAGCTGTCATAGAGAAGGACTGCCCGGACAAAATCGTGGTGGCAAGGAAGAGCAGCCCGGTGGTAATCGGCATAGGCGAGGACAACAAGGAGTTCTTCATCGCGTCTGACGCGGTGCCCATCGTAGCCTACACCAAGCAGATGGTGTACCTCAACGACAACGAGGTGGCACTGCTGAAAGTCGGCAAAAAAATTGAAATCAGGAACCTTGACAACCAGGAAATAACGCACGACGTTAAAGAGGTTGACATCGACCTCGAGTCGCTTGAAAAGGGCGGCTTCGACCACTTCATGCTGAAGGAAATCTACGACCAGCCCCGCTGCATAGCCGACTGCATGCGCGGACGCCTGCTGTTGAAAGAAAAACGCGTGGTATTGAGCGCCCTCAACCTGCACCACGACGAACTTGTAAACGCACAGAGGTTCATCATAGTGGCCTGCGGCACGTCGTGGCACGCCGGACTCATCGGCAAACAGCTCATAGAACAGTGGGCGAAAGTGCCTGTGGAGGTGGAATACGCCTCTGAGTTCCGCTACCGCAACCCCGTCATTCTGCCGGGAGACGTCGTAATAGCCATATCACAGAGCGGCGAAACCGCCGACACGCTGGCGGCATTCCAGCTGGCAAAAGAGAACAATGCGCTGTGCTTCGGCATAGTGAACGTTGTCGGTTCGAGCATTGCGCGCGCATCTGACACCGGCATATACATCCACGTAGGCCCTGAAATAGGCGTGGCGTCGACCAAGGCTTTCACAGGACAAGTGACCGTACTGACGCTCTTCGCCCTCGCCCTCGCCCACGAGAAAGGCACAATAACCCAGCAGGAATACGAGGAAACGATAGCCGAACTCGCCAACATCCCCGACAAAATAAAAGCCGTACTCGCCAAGAACAGCGACATAAAAGAGATTGCCCGTGCACTGACTTACGCCGAGAACGCACTTTACATGGGGCGAGGCTTCAACTATCCCGTAGCCCTTGAAGGGGCACTGAAGCTGAAGGAAATCAGCTATATACACGCCGAAGGCTATCCGGCAGCAGAAATGAAGCACGGCCCTATAGCGCTGATTGACGAAGACATGCCCGTGGTATTCGTGGCAACCCACCATCAGCTGTACAAGAAAATACTAAGCAACATTGAGGAAGTGAAAGCCCGCAACGGCCGCATAATATCCGTTGTGACCGAAGGAGACAAGGCCGTAAGCGGCATATCAGAAGCAACCGTGGAAGTTCCACCTACCCTTGCGCCGCTTGCTCCGCTGCTCTCTGTCATACCGTTACAGCTAATTGCATATCACGTAGCCGTTGAGAAGGGGCTAAACGTTGACCAGCCAAGAAACCTGGCAAAGTCGGTGACGGTGGAATAAGCAAACAACATTATTATAAATGGAAAGAACACAAGGAGTTAAGGAGTTATGAAGTAAAGGAGTTAAGATAATAGACTCTGTGCGGCATTATCCCTGCAAGGCATTTGTCTTAACTCCTTTACTTCATAAATCCTTAACTCCCCCTATATAAGAATAAGCATGACAAAGAAAGATTTAAGGATAACATTCATGGGAACGCCGGAGTTTGCAGTAGAAACTCTGCGCGCATTAGTTGAAGGCGGATATAATGTTGTGGCCGTAGTGACGCAACCCGACAAGCCCGTAGGCCGCCATCAGGACACTCTTCAACCGTCGGCGGTGAAGCGATACGCCGTTGGGCACGGCCTGCCTGTGCTGCAACCGGAGAAGATGAAAGACCCGGCATTCGTCGAAGAACTTAAGAGTTACAATGCCGACCTGCAAGTAGTAGTGGCCTTCCGCATGCTACCGGAAGTGATATGGGCAATGCCCCGTTTCGGCACATTTAACGTCCACGCCGCCCTTCTGCCGCAATACCGCGGCGCGGCACCCATCAACTGGGCTGTAATCAACGGCGAAAAGCAGACCGGGGTGACGACCTTTTTCCTCGACCACGACATCGACACAGGCCGCATCATCATGCAAGAGCCGTTTGAGATAAAGGACGAATACAACGTTGAAGACGTCTACAACGGCCTCATGAAGCTCGGTGCAGGCATCGCATTGAAAACCATCGACAAAATAATCGAGGGCGACGGACACGTTGACTCGCTGCCACAGGAAGACATGATACCCGTAGGACAGGAACTGCACAACGCCCCAAAGATATTCAAGGAAACATGCCTCATCGACTGGAACGCGACGGCAAAGCGCGTACACGACTTCGTAAGAGGTCTCTCCCCCTATCCCGGCGCATGGACAAACATGACCGGCCAGGACGGAAAGGCCTCCGTATTGAAAGTCTTTAAGACCACTCTGACAACCATCCCTTGCAACGGAAGGGACGCCGGAACAATAATGGTGTTCAACGGAAAGCTGCTGGTCGCCACGGCAAACTGCTGGCTGCAGTTGGACGAAATACAGCTAAGCGGCAAGAAAAGGATGGACGCCAAGGCTTTCCTCAACGGAGTAAGGGACATTGAAAGCTACTGTTTGAAACATTCGGAAGTCAAATAATTAAAGAAGTTAGAGAAGTTAAAGAAGTTAGAGAAGTTAAAGCCAAATGCTTTGCTTCTTGAACCAAGCCGGTGCTTTACGAAATAAGGCTAATGTCTTTGACTTCTTTAACTCCCCCAACTCCCTTAACTCCTTTAACAACTCAAGAACATGTACGAAAATTTAAGCGACAAGCGGATAGCCGTGCTGCTTTCAGGCGGCGTTGACAGTTCGGTTGTGGTGTACGAGCTAGCAAGACAGGGGCTGCATCCCGACTGTTTCTACATCAAGATAGGGCCGGAAGAAACAGAGGAATGGGACTGTTCGAGCGAGGAAGACCTCGAGATGGCTACCGCCGTGGCCGCGAAATACGGCTGCAAGCTGACCGTTGTCGACTGCCACAAGGAATACTGGGACAACGTTACGCGGTACACAATGGACAAGGTGCGCGCCGGACTGACGCCCAATCCCGACGTAATGTGCAACCGGCTGATAAAGTTCGGCGCTTTCGACGAGAAGGCCGGGCACGACTACGACCTCATTGCGACCGGGCACTACGCCCGTACGGAAGTCATTGATGGCATGAAATGGCTCACGACAAGCCCCGACCCTGTGAAGGACCAGACCGACTTCCTCGCCCAGATACACGACTGGCAGCTGAAGAAAGCACTCTTCCCGATAGGCGGAATGATGAAAGAGGAGGTGCGAGCGATAGCCGAACGCGAGCATCTTGTCAACGCCAAGCGCAAGGACAGCCAAGGAATCTGCTTCCTCGGCAAAATCAACTACAACGACTACATACGCCGCTACCTCGGTGAAAAGCCGGGCGACGTACTCGAGCTGGAGACCAGCCGCAAGATAGGACAGCACAAAGGACTGTGGTTTCATACCATCGGACAGCGCCACGGCCTCGGCTTCGGCGGAGGCCCCTGGTATGCGGTGAAAAAAGACATGGAGGCAAACATCCTTTACGTAAGCAAGGGTTACGAGCCCATGACGGCGTACAAAAAAGACTTCAACATGCACGGCTTCAATTTCCTTACATGCGACCCGTGGGGCAGTTACGCAACAATCAGCGTGACGTTCAAAATCCGCCATACCCCCGAATTTCACCACGCGACGCTCGAACGCACGGGTGAAGCCTCGTTCGCCGTACACTCTGACGACCACATCCAAGGCGTAGCGCCCGGCCAGTTCTGCACGGTTTACGACGAGGAGCACCACAAATGCATCGGAAGCGGTGAGATATGCGTTTAGAATATTCGGGAGTTAAAGAAGTTAAAGAAGTTAGAGGAGTTAGAGGAGTTAAAGCCATTAGCCTTATTCCGTAAAGCGTTGACTTTGTTCAAGCAGCAAAGCATTTGGCTTTAACTCCTCTAACTCCTCTAACTCCTTTAACTTCCAAGACTATAAAAACCAACAACCATGAACACCTTTGCGGCAATCGACTTCGAGACGGCCAACCAATATCCGTCAAGCGTGTGCAGCGTAGGCGTAATCATCGTGCGCGACGGCGAAATTACAGACAGGTATTACAGCCTAATACGCCCCGAACCCGATTATTACAGCCGCTTCAACACGCGCATACACGGACTCACCAATGAAGATACTGACGAAGCGAGAGTGTTCCCCGATGTGTGGGCGGACATCGAGCCGCTTATCAACGGACTTACCCTCGTAGCCCACAACAGCCCCTTCGACGAGGGATGCCTCAAGGCCGTGTTCCGCGTTTACGGCATGGATTACCCCGACTACACGTTCCGCTGCACCTGCCGCGCATCCCGAAAGGCTTTCGGCAAGCGTTTGCCCAATCATCAGCTGCAGACCGTCGCCGCAGCATGCGGCTATGACCTGACACGCCACCACGACGCACTTGCCGACGCGGAAGCCTGCGCCGCAATAGCGATGAAAATACTCTAAGAAAGCATAAGGTAATTTATTGATAATCAACGAATTAACAACCGACTTATAAAAGGCCACCTTTTACACGGTAAAAGGTGGCCTTTTAGCTTGCAATTGATGCCCTTTTGGGATGCGAAAGGACACCTTTTGCGTCACGGTCAACCATGCACCATACCGTCACAAAGCAAATTTCAGTGCACAATTGCCGCTGCTTGTCTCCACCTTTATTATATAAACGCCGGAACGATTAATGCCAAAGCGCCACTCATTACCGCTGCATGACGATGCCGCAACCTGCGTCCCGTCAACACTGTAAACGGCAACCCGGCGCAATCCGGCATCGCTTGAAACCGTAAGCACACCGTCACTTACGGTGCATCTTACACCTTCAACGATGTTTTGATATATACCAGACGTCTGGACTATCCGCTTCAAACCGGCCAAAGCATCAATCTTGCCATAACCGAACACGCCGTTAGGCTCATCGCCTGTATAGCTGTCGCGTACCGATGTCTCCTCAATCAAATCCCTTACATCGTCAACAGTAAGCGTAGGGTCTGCCTGAAGCCACAGGGCAACAACACCGGTCACCACCGGCGTAGCCATCGACGTGCCGCTAAGCACGCCCCACGAATACTTGCGCGAACCGTCGGCACCGGTCACTTCGGCCACCTTGTATTCCGGCTTTACGTAATAAATGCCGGCATAAGAGTTGTATGACGACACCACGACCGCGCCGGGCGCAACAACATCGGGCTTTATCCTGCCGTCGTAAGTCGGCCCTTTGCCTGAAAGAGGATAAACATCTCCCACCGTCCACAGTTGCTTGTGGTTACCGCCGGAGAGGTCAGTGTACTCGTTTTTAGACACATACGCTCCTACCGACACCGTGTTATGCCCTGTCGCCGTGGCAGCTATCGTGCAGTCGTTTGTGCCTTCGATATAGCCTGTCAGGCCGCCTGAAGCGAACTCTCCATAGTCGCTGTTCACCATATATGCGCCGCTTTCAGCCTTAAGCGACAGTTCCCAACGCTCTGTGTCGGGCGTTCCGTAAATCAAGGAGATGCGGAAACAAGGATTGCCATTTGCCGGATTTTCTGACACCGACACGTTCATGCTGCCGTTGTCTTCAGCCAACGAGCCGAAATTCTCAAAGCTCTGCGACCGCTTGTCGCCACTTTCAAAAGTCTCGCTAAACATCACCGTGTCACTCTCCGTATTGCGAAGCGTCAGCGTAAGGCTGTATTCCGCGCCCTTTTCGCCTTGTATAAAAAGGTTGTCACGTCCATAATCAGGCTGTACCCAAAGGCTTTTCATCTCATTGTTACCAGCCTCAAACGTGCCGCGCAGCGTGGAGCGGCGGTCACCCTCGTTACCTGCCGCGATTGATAGCACACGCCCCTCACTACCTTCCAGTAGCCTGTCAACCATCACGGTGAAGTCGTCAGTGCCGTCCTTATAGCCCAGCACAGTGCCGATACTTAGGTTTATAGCCATCGGGCGGCCTGCCTTTTCGGCATATTTAA
>ERZ791741.1325-NODE-1325-length-20742-cov-3.825784_pt1 | contig 20742 bp, 19 predicted proteins | sample MGYA00510040_ERZ791741 | MGnify/ENA primary metagenome ERZ791741 (study PRJEB30046, sample SAMN00791960) | human gut metagenome | study: EMG produced TPA metagenomics assembly of the A metagenome-wide association study of gut microbiota in type 2... | reverse complement strand
ATAGACATAGTTATTATGTATAACCTATACCTCTATCAACTCACCAAAACAATATCTATTCTTAATATATAAAAAAATTTCGCTACATACAGATACTTCCAAGAATCTCCTGTAACGCATTTTTGCTACTTGAATGGCATCTCACTACATCCGCATTGCAGCGTTCCGCCTCCTCCACTGCACACCTGGCCATCTTATGGGAAACCGTATTCGTGAACAGTACAATCAAATCTGGATTCCCAATCTGTTTACTTAAAGTTGCAGACATCTGTGTAAAGACTTTCGCTTTACAATTAAAACTTTTACAAACTTTTTTGTACTGACAGACCATTCTATCATGCCCGCCTATAATAACAACACTCATACCCAACCTCCCATTTTTAATATATTCATAAAACGCTCCGATAGCAGATATCTACAAAATCATCCGTTCTTGATCATCGGTTGCGTTCTAAATCGTATTATGGGAACGCTGCTATTAACTGATTAAAATCTTTTCTCGCAGCATTCCCCAATATTTATTAATCCAGATTTTCACCCAACGCTTTGCAGGATTGAATCCCCTCATCATCGGGCATTTCATTGCAGATCACGCTTTCACAAATCAAGACAGCTCCCGCCTCTTTGCATCTTGTCTCCCAGTCTCTCATCCACTCTCCATCTCCCCAGCCATAAGAGCCAAACAGTGCAATTCTTTTTCCTGAAAGTTTTGATTCACAAGAAGCAAACATCGGTTCAAATTCCTCTTCTTCCAATACTTCTGCTCCCATTGCCGGGCATCCAAAAGCGATCGCATCATAAGAATCCATCATAGAAACATCAAATTCATCCGGAGTTAATAATACAACCTCTGCCCCCTTCTCCTTCGCGCCCTCCAGTACTGCCTTTGCCATGGCTTCTGTATTTCCTGTGCCACTCCAATAAACTACTGCAATTTTACTCATGATTTTTACCTTCCTTTCTGAAGTTTGTGATTATATAGTAATCGTAAGCTGTTCAACAGCCACGCCACTTTTCCATCTCCTGCAATAAATTTCTGTGCATTTTTTATATTTTTTAAACAGAATCCTCGCGGCCTGTTCATCCCCGTACACCTTCCAACACCCAGAACATTTGCTGCAGGCCGCCTTATTCTCAATAAATCCTTTTACATCCTCTGCCGGATACCCTAAGAATAAACCTATTTCATGCGGAAAGTCTGGGTCACTCTGCAGTTTTTGAATCAGTCTGCAGATGCACTGTGATAGATTCGTACAATCATATCCCTTACATTTCAATATGATCTGAGTTTTCTCATCAGAAAAATCTTCTTTTAACTTTTCTGGACGATAGACATAAACCAGCATCCGTTTGTCTGATATGCGAACCGGGATAATCCGGATCCCTTTCTGTGTCAGTTTTTGATTAAATTCACGTATTTCTTTTATAATCATCTTTTGTGAACTATAAGGGCATGAAAAAAGACTTCCCGTTTTCAGTCCTGCTAACGTAGGTGAACAATGGCATACTAACATTTCCTCTGACATTTTCTTTCACTTCTCCTTAAACATCTTTTCTGAAAATGAATCTACTCTACCCAGTAAGTTTTCTTTATCAATAGTTAGTTTTAACTAATTCATGTGAAAAAAATATGCACACCTTGCTTTCATTAAAAACATCAGATGTACGTTTCTATAATTTTATAAACCTATCCCATTATCTAAACATAAGCCGTTTTTTAATTAGCTTTAACTAACTTTAGTTTACTTTATTTTTTCACTGTTGTCAATCCATAAATAGATGTGATTAATAAATAATATTTACTAACCTGATTATACACCCGTTTTTTCGTTGTAACTATTCCTGTTTATATTTGAAAGTTCATTGTAACTCAATTCTCACTCAATCCCGGCTCAATGCCATTCCCCCTTCTTTTCAATAAACTAATCCTGTGCGAAACATCCGCACAAAAGATTATCGGAAAGGAGGATTTTTATGAAAACACAAAGAGGAAGTCCTGTTACAGATGAAAAATACTGCAATAGATAAGTGTTCGTCATCTGAGGGGAGGTGAGTGCATGACAACCTTTCTTACTGCAAACAGTACTCTACCGCCATATATGGCATTTCCCAGTTTTCTTCTGGACTGTGATTTCTCCGAAACCACAAAACTGCTCTATATGGTGCTTTTAAACCGGGCAAGATTATCACAAAAAAATGACGGCTGGATTGATAAAAAAGGTCATGTGTTCTCCTATTTCACCATTGAAGATATGGCAGCAACACTTCGCAAAAGCCAGACAACCATCAAAACATCTCTGAGTGCTTTGGAACAAGTAGACCTTATCTGTCGTGCTCGTCAGGGAACCGGGAATCCCAACCGGATTTATGTAAAAGTCCCGGCTGATTTTTCAACACAGACAGAAGAAAAACTGTCTGTTAGACGGTCAGAAAACCGTCCCTTTGACAGACAGAATTCTGTCCGCCAGACAGTCAGAAAACTGTCCCCTAATAATAAAGAGAAGAAAAATAATGATTCAGTAAAACGCCATTATGAATGTAAGGAGGATGAAAGCCTATGATAAAACCACAAAACCTACTGCCGAACCTTTCTCCCCGGCAGCCTTTAGAAGATGAATATATCAGCGAAACGGACGGTCTGATCTACTGTTCCAAGTGCCACACCCCACGGCAGAAAAAGATAGAATTTTTAGGAAAAATCATGTTTCCGATCATCCGCTGCCAATGCCAGCAGGAACAATATGAAAAAGAAGAAGCAAAACGAAAACACCAGGAATTTCTAGAACACATCTCCCGGCTGAAATCCAGCGGTCTGCAAGACCCGGCTTTAAGAGAATTCACTTTTGCTCACGATAACGGTATCAACCCGGAAATTGAAAAGGCAAAAAATTATGTTACTCACTGGGAGGAAATAAAATCCAAGGCCATGGGGCTGCTGCTCTGGGGTGATGTCGGCACTGGGAAATCCTTTTTTGCAGGCTGTGTTGCAAACGCTCTGCTAGATAAAGGGGTTCCCGTACTCATGACGAACTTCGCCAAAATCTTAAATTCTCTGACCGGAATATATCCGCAGGATCGGAATGAATTTATCAATAGTTTAAATCAGTACAGCCTGCTGATCATTGATGATTTGGGTGTGGAACGAAATTCCGAATTTGCTTTAGAACAGGTCTTCCATGTAATCGACAGCCGTTACCGCAGTATGAAACCTATGATCATTACAACAAATCTGACGTTGGAAGAATTAAAACATCCGGAAGATTTAGCACACAGCAGGATCTATGACCGGATTCTGGAGCGTTGTGTCCCACTAAAGATCAACAACCAGAATATCCGGGAACTGAACGCTGTAGCTAATATGTCAGAAGCCCGAAAACTACTTGCTTAAAAATCTGACCGGAAACGGTCATAGAAGAAAGGAGGCCAATATGACAGATAAAAAAACACAAACAGAAATCAGAAAAGAATTATTACAGGCAAGACACAGAGCAGAGGAAGCACAGGCACGGAACCGTGTGAAAGAGCGAAATGCCCGGACACGCAGGCTGATTCAGGAGGGTGCCGTTTTGGAGAGCATCTTCCCGGAATTCCAGACAATGGAGCCGTCGCAGATCAGACAGGAATTGTTAAACCGTTTCAAAAGAATCTGACACTAGTTGACACCAGCAATTTCTCATCCCGAAGGGCGCACTTACTCACCACCTGATAAATCAGGCAGTGGTATCCCCTTCGGGGCTCGTGCGCTCTGCCGAGGGCTTTATCCGCTGTTGCAGGCAACATCGAAAGGAGGTGCCAGATATGGCAATTTATCATATGCAAGCCAAAGTCGTCAGCCGTGGTTCCGGTCGGTCTGCTGTTGCTGCTTCTGCTTATATGAGCTGTAGCCGCATGTACAATGATTATGACGGCATCCAGCATGACTATACCAGAAAGCAGGGGCTGATCTATCAGGAGGTGATGCTTCCTCCAATGGCTCCATTGGAATGGAATGACCGGGAACAACTCTGGAATGCTGTGGAAGAAAACGAAAAGACCAAAGACAGCCGACTTGCAAGAGAATTTGTTGTCGCACTCCCCGTTGAGTTGGATAAAGACAGCAATATTTCTCTTCTTCAAGATTTTATTAAAAAAATTTTGTAGATATGGGGATGTGTGCTGATTTTGCCATTCACGATACAGATGGTCACAATCCCCATGCACACATTCTTCTTACTGTCCGACCATTAAATGAAAATGGAACATGGCAGTATAAAACAGAAAAAGAATATCTCTGTATCAAAGATGGGGAAGAAAAAGGGTTTACTGCTTCTGAATTTAAAGCTGCTCAGAAACAGGGATGGGAAAAGCAATATCGCTATAAAGTTGGGAAAAAGAAAGAATATCTGACTTCTTCTGTTGCACAGGAAAAAGGATATGAACGAATTGATAAACACCCCAAGAGCAGCCGATATGGCAGACAGAATCCTATTTCCCAACAATGGAACAGTGATGAACAACTTTGTATCTGGCGGGCAAACTGGGCAGATGCCGTAAATAAAATGCTTGCACGTAATCAGATAAATGCTACCATTGATCACCGCAGCTTTGCAGATCAGGGAATCACCGAACAGCCAACCATCCATGAAGGCTACATTGCCCAGAATATGGAAAAGAAAGGCATGATAGCAGACCGCTGTGAAATCAACCGTCAGATTCGTGCGGATAACAAAATGCTCCGAGAATTAAAAGCAAAGGTAGCAAAACTGGCTGAAGCTGTAGAAAAGTCTATTCCAATAATAGCTGAAACGTTAGAAGCGATCCGCAATCATATGATTTTTATACAGTATCATTTACTTCATAATGAGATGCAAAAAGAAGTGATCCATGACTGGATGAATCATTTTAATCCAATACTGAATAAATACAACACCGTTAAAAAGAAACTCAAAGCTAAAGTTACAGAACGGAAAGAGCTGAATGTAGAAAAAGAGAAAACCAGTATTTTGAATCCCATCCAGCATATAAAATTGAATCAGCAGCTTACCACTGTTACGGAAGAAATTGAAGAACTGAAATCAAGGAAAGAGCAACTAATCTTCCAGGCACAATGCTCCACTGATAAAGATATGACGAATCTATCCAAAAAATATGACCAGATGAATAGCAATCTTGATATCCTGGATTCTCAGGACATCTCCCTTAAAAAGCAGCTTAAAAAAGACGCCGCTGCTTTCCGGGAAGAAAAATTTCGTCCTGAACCTGAACAGTATACAGAATTGCTGGACACCAGAATCCAGATACGTCCTGATTTCCGGGATAAGCTGATCGAGCAGCTCAAAGGTACTTTTGGTAAGTATTATGACTATCACCGCCGTGATATTGCAGCCAATGAGGTAGATTATCTCAATGTGGAAGATCCTGATGTTTTTTCCCATCGTGCCTGGGAACTTGAATATCAGAGGAAACAGGAGATGCGGCGAAATCAGCCTGCCAGAGCTAAGAAAAGGTCATATGATATGGAATTATAATCATCATCGAGTAGATAATATGCTCTTACAACTCTCTTGTTTAAAAGGCGTATGGATTTAAAAGTTCCATACGCCCAATTCACTTTAACCAGTTACAATCTGCCATGTTTTCTTGTATAAAACCACATTCATTATAATGCTGAGATTCTTTGTTGCATATCAATAACTTGAACTTTACTATTTTTAAGAACTAATCCATACGAAAAATGAATCGTATTTCCTCCCACTGGTTCAAATTTAACATATTGTCCACATATATTTCTATTACGTTCACCAAATATTTTCTTTATCTTTTCTGGCAATACACTATATATCGGACATGACACATCTATAGTATAAAATCCATTTTTCATAGGATTACCTCTGTCACTAAACCATTCACTTATTGAAATTCTATTACCTGCTACAGATTTACATTGAGCTGTATATTCTTTGCCACGTAATGTAAACATTAATGGGGTTTCCTCTGGAATATTAGAAGATACTTGAAATCTTATCTTTCCATCATTCATTTTCCAGCTCAATGAAGCTTCAATCTTCAATTCCTTTCCATTAATAGGTTGTTTAGGTTCTAATTCCTCGGGCAATGGCAATAAATCTCCCATCTCAACGTAATGATTTTTATAATACCATCTACCATATTTCTGTATAAATCCCCATGATGACAAATAATTGCTGTTTAACTGATCTATAGTAGCATCCGAAAACTGAAATCCTCTTTTTGAATAATCTACCCTTGAATATGCACGTAAAATTTTAATAATTGGTATATGATATTTATTATAGGCATCTATATATGGCAAACATTCAATATCATAAATATTATCCGAAGCATTCTCATAAGATTTTCGACGAGCACATATGAATTCATATATTTTCTCATCAGTAACCTGTTCATTGACTGGTTGTGGCGTAACAGAAAAATAAAAGTCTCCCACTAACGAAGAATATTCCCATGAAAGCTGTTCTTCTCCGTATTGGCTAATTGATATTTCTGACACTTTATTTCTAACAAATTTAAACATTTCTTCAATTTTCAAATTTGGAATAAGCATAGCATCTTTTAAAACTTGTGTATATAATCCATTACTACATTGTCCATCAAATGCACTACAGTCAGCGCTTGTAGAATAAGCAATCATAGTACCTTTAGGTGGATTATTAAATGGCGCAAAGCCTGTTAAAAATCCCCTCCCCATAGCAAAAGGATTATCTCGACATGCATCCAATATACATATTAATGTTTTTCCCTTATATGAAGATGCACCTTCTAACAGCGAATTTAAACAATAACAAGAGACCATTGTCTTGCTTTTATCACTTAACTTTAAATCAATAGGAACGATAAAATTTTTACCGTCGATTTGCATACCATGCCCTGCATAAAAAAATACCCCTACAGCATATTCATCTAATGCCTGTAAAAAATCATTAACAGATTTTTGAATATCTATTAAATTTGCATCCATTATTTTTGTAACATCAAAATTTAATTTATTCAAAATACTAGCAATATCGTCAGCATCATTCTTAGGATTATTCAATTTCCCTACATTTGAATAATCAGAATTACCGATTACTAATGCAATTCTATCCATTATTCTCACCTCTGAAATTATCTTACGTTTTATTTCATAATTAAAAATTTTAAATTCATTTCTTAATATAAATTTTAATCTGTTATTTTGATCATACCACCTTCTTAGCCCATTTTATATAAACTCTTACAAACACTGAAAAGCTCCCGAAGGAGCTTTCCACGCTTTAAATATACACTAATTCTTTCAACACAATCTCTTCTGCAGCATTCCGGGCATTATTTACCGCTCTAACCCATTCCATCTGGTCACGAGCTTTCAATTCTTCCGTAATGCCCTGCTTCTCCATCATCTGACTCACCAGAATATCCATTCTCTCCTGTGCTTCATCGTCCACAGCATTCAGATGTTCTGTCAATCTGTCTTCCAACATATACAGTGAATACATTGCCGGACGATGCTCTTTCAGATATGTTTTCCGCATCATTCCATATTTCCCATAATGCGGTTCTTCATCTGTACTGACAAGATTCGGATAGTAAATTCCGTCTGCGCCAAGTGTGTAGGTTCCACCCATTTTTTCAAATGTGCTTTTCATGTGTTATTCCTCCTTGAAATCAGCGATGTCCTTAGATCATCGCAAAATATTTCAGGGCAGCCTTGATAGCATCTTCTTTCTCTTTCGGGCATTGTGGAACTCTTGCATTTTCTGATTTTGGAAGATTATAGTTTTCTCCCACTTCAATTCCACATTTGCGTTTTACCTGAGAAATATATAAACTTGAAACCTTCAAGCCAAATTCTTTCAGCACATAATCTTTGATTTCCTGATAGGTTGCTTTCAACTCGGCACTGGTGGCATCCAGCTCGTCCAGGTCTAAGTCGATCTCTATCGTGTCATCTGGTTTTTGTTGGGACAAAAGAACAACCGTCTCCACATGCACAGTCTCACAAAATTGATCCACTGCCGTCATTTTTTCAACCGTATACCCTCTCTGCTGTATCAACTCTAAATCCCGCGCCAAGCTTGTCATTTTACATGAAATATATACGATACGATCCACTCCATAATCCAAGATCTTCGGTAATGCCTTCGGATGGATTCCATCTCTTGGCGGATCTAATATGATCACATCCGGTTTCTCCTTTATATCATCAAGCACTTCAAACACATCCCCGGCAATAAACTCACAATTAGAAAGTCCGTTCCTTTCTGCATTCTCTTTTGCCGCTTCCACTGCTTCTTCTACAATCTCTACGCCAATCACTTTTTTTGCCACAGGAGCAAGCACCTGACTGATCGTGCCTGTTCCGCTGAACAGATCAAACACCGTCAGATCACGGATATCGCCTATGTATTCACGCACTGTTTCATAAAGCACTTCCGCCCCCTTTGTATTTGGCTGAAAAAAGGAGAACGGTGTAATCTTAAATTGTAATCCGAGCAGTTTTTCATAAAAGAAATCCTGACCATATAAAACCCTCGTCTCATCGCTTTTTACAACGTCTGACAAAGAATCATTCAAAATATGAAGAATGCCTACGATTTTCCCTTCAAGCGGAAGCTGTAAAAGCTGTTCTGTCAGTTCTGATAAGTCGTATTCTTCCTGCGTTGTTGTGACAAGATTGACAAGGATCTCTCCTGTCGTATCTCCCCGTCTTAAAAGTAAATGTCTTAAATATCCGACATGCTGCATCTTTTTATAATAACTGACTTTCCGCTCTTTAAAATACTCTAATACGCACACGAGAATTTTATTCATATCTTCATGCACGAGTTTACAGTCGGATGCGGTCAGCACATCATAAGTACTTCCTTTTTTATGAAGTCCGAGCGACAAAGGACCATCTTTATATTCATCTCCGAATGAGAATTCCATCTTATTTCTATATGCAAATTCTTTCGGACTTGCCTTCACACCTTCAAACAAATACTCGCCGTCCACAGCTTCATCCATAATTCTTCGGATCTGTCCTTCTTTCATTTTCATCTGTTCTTCATACGGCATTGTCTGATACATGCATCCACCGCATGCCGGAAAAATACTGCATACAGGTTTCCTCGTTTCAAGAGAGGAATTTTCCAGAACTTCTAACAGCCTGCCTTCTGCATTCCCTTTTTTAAATTTATTTATAATGAATCGCACTTTTTGCCCCGGTACTGCATTTTTTACAGTCACATATCTGGCATCTTTACCTTCTTCTTCAACTTTCACAAGTCCTTTATTCGGAAAATCTACTCTTTCAATTATTCCTTCAAAAATCTGCCCTTTCTTCATAAGCTTTTCCTTTCATAATAATTTTTCTTTTTAACACAGCAGAAAATTACCGCATTAACTCTTACTCTTTTATCAATTTTTCTGTTAACTTTTATGTCAATCCTTCATCCATATATCATTGCAAAGCAGACACCTTTTCAACTGCAAAACAGGCAGGGTGCAGTTTCATCCACACTCTGCCTGTATATTCTGTTTTACTTTTGCAAACAGTTTCTTACACCTGATCGTCTTCGCTGAAATAATCATCGAAGTCATCGTCAAAATCATCTTCAAACTCTTCCAAATAATCCGGTGTAAAGAAACGATACACTGCGTAAGCGATTCCTGCAACTGCTGCCACTGCTCCAATAATTGCCAATACCCAGATCACTTTATTTTTCTGACTTTCCGCCTCTTTTTTGTGCAGCAGATCATTCAGTTTTGTCTCGGCGATAAATTCTTCTACTTTGCTCATAATCTACGTCCTTTCTCTGTTCTGAAAAACAGTCTTTACTTTCTCAATATTATAACACTAACCGCTTTATATTACTACTGATTTTGAGCAAATTCTAAACAGTAATTTTAAGCCCAGTAATTTTGAGCAAGCTCTAAATACTAATTTTAATAATTCTAATAAGCAATCTTTAAATAAATTTCTAAAGCAATTTCTCAAATAGAACAATTCAGCTGCTGCATCCTTGATCGGTCGTTTTTAATGTCTTCGTTTTTTTCGTTTCCAAGTAGCATATAAAATACAGACAGACGCCGACATAATCAAAATCGTTTGCTTCATATATACCTTATTATCTCCGGTTTTTACCGTAACTTCTTCTTTTTTCAAAATAGATACTGTCTGTTCCTGATTTCTCAGATCTCGATGTGCATCAATCAAACAATCACCGAGATACAATACTTCAAAAACTACAATTCTTTTCCCCGGAAATTTTCTTGAATCAACATCAAATTCCATTGTAATCCCGTCTTTTGCGTCTTTCCCCTTAAATGTTTTTTCTGATGTTACCGGTTTCCCGTCCTGAAGCAGTTCTTTTCCTGTATCTGCATCCATCAATATGCCTTTCATCGTATAAGATGCATTTGCTTCCATATATTTAAAATTGACTGTATCGCAGATAATATGTTCCTCTCCTGCAATAATTTCTTTTGCCTTGCTTTCTTTCCAAACGGCGTGTGTATCCGTGATCCGTGTATGATGATTTTCAATCTCCAGAATTTTTTCCTGTTCTCCTTCTACTGTTCCGTCTTCCCTGATCTGAAACTCCCACACTTCTTCATTTTTTATATATCCTGTCAAAGGTTCAGACTCATAAAGACAGTAGACTCCCGGACGCAGATAAGAAAGATGTATTTCTCCATTTTCATCTGTAATATATGTTGTTTTCTCTTCGCTGAGATCTTCCTCTTCTGCATCGGATTCTTCGTTTATTTCCGATATTTTTTCCCGCAGTTCAAATTTCACGCCAGAAAGTGCTTTCTTTGTTTCCCCATCTGATTTTCGGATAACTACAGACGTAGGCTTATTTAATATTTCCGTCTCTTTTGTCACAACCGGTACGTCCTGACCTTCGTACTCTAATTCGATCTCAACGCTCTTTTCCGGCAAAATATAACCTTCTGCCTGCTTTGTCTCTATGATCTCATACGTTCCAAGATACAATTCTTCCGACCATGCTTTCCCGCTTTGGTCTGTCACTAATGATCCGACTACTGTTCCTTTTTCCACACGAACAGTTCCGTCAGGAGTACAAATATCTTCTGCTGCCTTTATCTCAAATTTTACTCCTGAGATTCCTTTTTCTGTTACAGAATCATTTTTTTGAATATAAATGCGCCCTTTCGCCGGTCTGTCTTTCGACTCAACAATAAAAGGTTTCTCCCAGTCATGATTTTCTATAATTGTAAATGGAATTAATCCATCTTCTATAAGATAACCTTGCGGCGCTTCCACCTCCTGAAAATAATAATTTCCGGCAGGAAGTTTCTCAGGCAAAACAAAACTTCCGTTTTCGTCTGTTTTAAACAGATCGTAAACTGATTCATTCGGGTAATGTGTCGTCATCGTAATCGGTTTTTTATCTTTGTCCAAAAGCCGAAACACCGCTCCTGCAACAGGAATTATTTTTTCTGTCTCGCTATCTTTTTTCACGAGCTTTACCGGAGAAAATATTTTCTTATTTTCTAATATGTAATATAGCGTTTTCGCATCTTCTTCTATTGTAATCTCAAAATCTCCTACCGGAGTCAACCCTTCCGGCGCCTTTTTTTCGCTCACAATATATGTATCATATACAAGACCTCCTTTCTGCTGTTCTTCTCCTTGTCGGAATGTTGACGCATATCCGTTTTCATCTGTTACAATTTCACACTGCCAGCCTGTTGTTTTTGATGTGATTGTAAAAACAATTCCCTCCAAAGGTACTTTTTGTTCGCCCTGCTCTGATTCTTCCTCTTTATCTTCACGAAATTTTACAATCTGCAGATTACCTCTGATGATCTGATCAGGTATTGTAGGACATTGAAAAATTGTATCTGTCTGTCCTGTGCCTTCTTCCCTAACCGTTTCTATAAAAATTTCATTGTTGAGCAAATATCCTTCAGGAGCTTTTATTTCCTGAAATGTAACAGTTCCAAGCGGAAGAACAACTTCTCCTTCCGTGTTTTTATAAAACGGATCTCCACTGACTTTTTGTTCTTCTTTCATTCTTATTCTTCCTTCTGAATCCGTTTTCATAATCCATTCTCTGACCGGTGTTACTCCTGAATCTGCCGGATTTTTTTCATAATATCCGGAATAATACTTAATAGAAAATTGAGCGTCTTCCAATGTTGCCGCTCCTTGAGCTTCTGATTGATCTGTTTCTTTATCTTTTTTCTGTAAAATCAGATCTATCGGATAATACTGCGCCTGATCTGTGCACTTATATGTACATACTTTGTTTTCATCTATTCGGATAGATTGCGGCTTAAATTGTATAACATGTCCGGCCGGAGCTTTTAATTCCCTGATATCATAATTTCCGATCGGAATATTTTCTTTTTTTGCATAACCTGATTCGTCTGTAGTCAATTCCCATAATAGTTTGTCTTTTCCGCTTTCATAGATACCAAACACCGCTCCTGCAAGAGAATAGCATCTGTTTCCTTCTATCCATTCCGGATGATCGGAATATTTATAAATCTCAATAGATCCGACTCTGTCTTTTCCACTTCCTCCCATTGTCTGTCCGGCTGAATTTAAGTTAAACAAAAACGCGTAAAATGATTCCGGCGGATCCGGCATACTTTCTATATTTTTTGCCTTCTGTTTTAAATTTTCAATTACCTGCTGATCTAATCCTAGAAACGCTTCCTCCGTTCCCATATAAAGATACGACAAAATGCAATGACTCATACAGTATTCGTCATTTACAGAATAATTTTCTCCAATGCCGATCGCACCATATTTTGCCCTATACAATTCATATCCTGGACCGCCATATGCATAATACAATCCTTTTCTTACAGCTCCGCCGGTTAATGCCTGCGTTTCATACGAACCTGAATTTGGAGTATCTTTCAGCGGTTCAAGACAGTATGCAGGTTTTCCGTTTACATCAAAATAATTAGTGCTGTAATTGCCATAATAAATCTCTTCTCCTACTGTCAGTTCTACTTTTGATCTTTCTGAAATTGCCGCCGCTTTTTTGAACATCTCATCCGATTTTGTCAAAACTGCCGGATATGTATCCGATGTGATTCCCGCAGTTGTCAGTATCATACCTTTCGATATCGTATCTCCGTCTTCATCTGCCTCTGATTCCAACGAAAATGTCATTGTTTCCATATCTAACACTGCTTGTTTTTTCTGCGTCAATACGGATGATTCTGCTGAGATTTCTCTTTTTCCAAAGCTTTCATCTGCGACTGCCTGATCCATAGTGAACATGTTCGTAAAAATGATTCCAAAAAGAAAACAAAATACAACTTTCATCCATCGTCTCATGCCATCATCCTCCCTGTCTGTACAGATGATCCGACACGAAGCTTACCGGAAACTCTGTCATACAAATACACATGATTACTTAATACATCTTCCTCTTCAACCTGTGTACTGTTGATTTCTCTTACCATCTCATCCAACTTACTGCATACATAGATTTCTGAATATGGCACAATGATCACTTCATGAACACTGCTTGGCAAAATATAATAATCTTTCTTTAAAATCTGACCGATCATTTCGAGCACGTTAGGATAAGCAATACATGCCGCTCCATAATTTCTGAATTTATTTGATAAAACATACATCTGATCATAGTCTTTTTTCTTTTCTAAAAGAAGATCTCCCTCTTCATATTCCACATCCCCTAAAAGAGATTTTAATGCATGGTTCATCGTAACAAATTCTGCCGGAAGCAGATTTTTTACATTTTTCACCGCGTCTTCCCACAATGTTTCTGCCTGCACCTTCCAAGTGTCTGCATGGCTTCTGTTAACAACCATTGCCGCTGTTCCTTCTTCAGACACATCAACAAGAACATAAAAAACAATAGACAGATCAAGAAACGCTAAATGGGGAACGGTTCTTAAAAATTTTCGATTTTTTGCCGTGTTGATCACTTTAAATACAATCCGGTTTCTGACCCCTTCATAATCCCGAAAAGATTCACAATCCCACGGTTTTTCCTGTTTTATTTCTTCATAAAGCTGCTTGATGTCATCTACAATCTGTTCTATCTTTCTACCCGCCACATAGCTTTCGTAATACTCTTCTAGATAGATTGTCGGAGAAATATTGATCCCGGGCATTTCAATCAAAATACCCGTTCTCTCTTTCCCATTATTTTTCATTGCCGTATATAAGCTTGCACGAACGCCCCCTTTCATCTTTTTGTTCATCATCTTTTCTACCGCATCTGCAAATTCAATATAAGTCATATAACTCCTTCCTTTTTATGCGGTTCAATTTGAATTAAATGAGAAATCCGGTACGAACTGTACCTTGAAATACATTGATAATTTGAAAAATATTATGTGCTCTTGATTATAGAGAATCAAAAAAGAAAATGCAACATGTAATATTGCACAAAAAAGATTCCGCCCTCAGACGGAATCTTTTTATATAATTTCAAAACACTATATAGACACAAAATCTAAAATATCGCTTTGATTAAACTCTTGACAAATACTCTCCTGTACGAGTATCAATCTTCAGAACATCTCCCTGCTCAACAAAAAGCGGAACCATAACCGTAGCGCCTGTTTCTACAACAGCCGGTTTCGTTGCTCCCTGTGCAGTATCGCCCTTAAATCCCGGCTCTGTTTCTGTAATCTCCAGCTCGACAAAAAGCGGCGGTTCAACAGAAAATACATTTCCGTTATGTGAGCAGATCTTAACTGTCTCATTCTCTTTCACAAATTTCAAAGCATCTCCTACGACATCCGCATTCAAAGCGATCTGATCATATGTCTCAACATCCATAAAGTTGTACAAATCACCGTCCTGATACAGATACTGCATGTCCTTTCTGTCAATATGAGCTTTCGGGAATTTCTCTGTCGGACGGAATGTTCTCTCTACCGCACCGCCACTGATAATATTTTTTAATTTTGTTCTTACGAAAGCTGCACCTTTTCCCGGTTTTACATGCTGGAACTCCAAAATCTGGTAAATATTTCCATCAATTTCCACAGTAATTCCGTTCTTAAAATCTCCTGCTGAAATCATTTATCTTCCTCCTTCAAAATCGTTCACTATTTTAGCACTCCATTTAATAATTCTATACTAATTTCTTTCATTTTTCAATCTTTTTTTATAGAAATGAAGAACGATCTTCTCAAGATACCTCTTAAGAACAATCTGAATCTCTTCTTTTGGATCGATCGGCCTCACAAGAATATTATGTATTCCTGTTCTTTTCGCTCCCCAGACATCTGTAAACAGTTGATCTCCGACAAAAAATGTATTTGTTTTATCAGTTCCCATAATCTTCATCGCTTTCTCATAATTTTTCGTTGAAGGTTTATGCGCATTATAAATATAATTTGTCCGAATCTCCTGATTGAACATTTTTACTCGTTCTTCTTGATTATTAGAAATGAGACAGGAGGAAAATCCAATCTCTTTCAATCTCCGAAACAGTTTTTTTGCTCTGTCATCTGCCGGTGCACCGTGAGGCACAAGAGTATTATCTATATCAAAAATTACTCCTCGATATCCCTCTTCATACAATCTTTCAAATGGGATTACATATGTAGATACCACATATTCATCCGGGAAAAATCTTTCAAACATTATTTCTCTTCCAACTCCATCAGTCTTGTAATCAGTTCTTCGCAGATCTGCAATATCGTTTTTCCATCCGTGCGAATCACAACATCTGCCGCATCTTCATACTTCTCTTTTCTTTTTTCCATCAACTGTGCAATAAACTCCACACTTTTATTTTCTTTTAAAAGCGGGCGGTCATTACTGTCTTTTACGCGTTCATAAATTGTTTCCGGGCTGGCAGTCAATAAAACGACCTTTCCGTTTTTCTTCATTTCAACGACATTTTCACTGCGAAGCGCTACTCCGCCCCCACAAGAAATAATACAATTTCTGCCTGTCTGAAGTTCCTTTAATAATTCCGTCTCAAGATTGCGGAAATATTCTTCCCCATATGTTGCGAAAATATCCGGAATGCTCATTTCCTCCCTCTCGGCAATTTCCTGATCCATCTCCACAAGTTTCATATCAAACATCGTGCTGAGATAATCTGAAATCGTAGACTTTCCCGCTCCCATAAACCCGATTAATACAATATTATATGGAAACAGCTTTCTTGCCTGAATTCTTTTGCTGTTCCGCAAAATCCTCTGGAATACATCATGGATTTCTTCCTGATATTTATTTCCCTGTAACTTTTCTTCCAACCTTTTTTCCTGCTTTTCCTCTTGCGCAGGCTGCAAAATCGGCATCCCGTATGTTTCTTTATATGACATTATCTTTTCGATGATTCCATTTCGCTCTACAAGCGCATCTATAAGCTTATCATCACACATCGCAAGCTGTTCACGATACATTTCCAGATCGTTCATCTTTACCCTCCACATTTCACTCAAACTAACAAATCTAACACATTATATCAATTCCATAGAAACATGACAAGGGATTTTACAAATACAGTCTGCGCAAATTTTCCGAAAATCAAAGAAACTGTCCTCAATATAATTTTCCAAACAAGCGGATCATCTATTTCTTTTGAACCGCGTCCCACACATTATCTTTAAACATTTCCCATGCATCTTCGTTTTCTACAAAATATTTCGGACAATTTTTTCCTGTAACATCGTAATGGCGAATAATCTGATCTTCTTTCAAATCAAATTTGACACAAAGCCATGCTGTAAGCTGTACAAGAGAACGGTATGTCGCATCAGTAAACTTTCCTGTTTCATCAGGGTGACAGACTTCAATCGATACTGTATCTGCATTTCGCTCATTCGATGCATAAGCGATCTCCCATGTCGGTACACATTGTATGATCTCTCCATCCAATCCTACAATAAAATTACTGCTTGCTTCCGTCTGCCCGGAATATTGAAGGCCATTAAAATAATCTCTGTTATCCTGAGCCGTACTTCCCGGATTTGCAGTATAATGAATAACAACGCCTTTTACTCCTTCGCTCTCGATTCCGGGCCTTGAATAGGGATTTACATCCAAAAGCTGTACATCAATATCCGGCTGTGAAGCATCTGTTTCTACAAACTGATTTCTCTCTCCGATACAGGAGCGCACAACTAAAATAATCGTCAGAATAAGAAGCACTGCGAGTCCTGCAACTGCCGTTATTCTGATTCTTTTCTTTTTCATCTTCTGCTTTAACGAATTCGATTTTACAGAACGGCTTTTCTTTGTACTTGATCTTCCAGTATTATGTCCCGATGCATTTTTTCTGTTTTTCGATACTTTTCTTCTGTTTTTTTTATAAAGACTCATTTCTTTGCCTCTGTTCTATGTATCTTTCGCATTTTGGTCTGCTGATATGATGAATCCCCGAAAGTGACAAAAAGCACATTCCGGGATTATAAGCGGTGACAAAGTCTTGGACAAGCCCGGACTTTGGCTCGTCGCCGTTATAAAAACAAATGCCTGTCAGAAATTCAACAGGCATTTATTTGATCACGTTTTCTATTTACTTTGATTCCCATCGTCACACAAACCGTTTTTCTGTTATGTAATGATGCTGATTTTCTTTATTCGTCTACGCTATAGTTTGGCGCTTCTTTTGTGATATGAATATCATGCGGATGACTTTCTTTAAGAGATGCTGCTGAAATCTTAATAAATCTTCCGTTTGATTTAAGTTCTTCGATCGTATGTGTTCCGCAATATCCCATACCCGAACGAAGTCCTCCCATAAGCTGGAATACAGTATCCTCAACCGTTCCCTTATAAGCTACACGGCCTTCTACACCTTCCGGAACGAGCTTCTTTGCATTTTCCTGGAAATAACGGTCTTTGCTTCCGTTTTCCATAGCAGCGATTGAACCCATTCCACGGTATACTTTATATTTTCTTCCCTGATAAAGTTCAAATGTTCCCGGACTTTCATCACATCCCGCAAAAATACTTCCCATCATACATACGTTTGCTCCTGCGGCGATTGCTTTCGTCATGTCTCCTGAATATTTGATGCCTCCGTCTGCAATAATCGGCACACCGTATTCTTTTGCAACATTATAGCAGTCCATTACCGCAGTAATCTGCGGCACACCGATTCCGGCAACAACACGAGTCGTACAGATAGATCCCGGTCCGATACCGACTTTCACCGCATCAACTCCGGCTTCAATTAATGCTTTCGCAGCTTCTCCTGTCGCCACATTACCGGCAATTACCTGAAGATCCGGATATTTTTCCTTCACCATACGAACAGTACGAAGAACATTTGCAGAATGACCATGCGCAGAATCCATAACGATAACATCTACTTTTGCCTTTACCAGAGCATCTACTCGCTCAAGACAATTTGCTGTAATTCCGATTGCCGCTCCACAGAGAAGGCGTCCCTGCGAATCTTTTGCAGACAACGGATACTTGATCTGTTTCTCAATATCTTTGATTGTGATCAATCCTGTCAGATTTCCCTCATCATCCACAATCGGAAGTTTTTCTTTTCTTGCCTTTGCAAGAACTCTCTTTGCTTCTTCAAGAGTAATTCCTTCTTTTGCTGTAATCAATCCTTCAGAAGTCATAGATTCTTTAATTTTTTTAGAAAAATCCTCTTCAAATTTTAAATCACGATTCGTAATAATACCGACAAGTTTACGCCCTTCTGTTATCGGAACTCCTGAAATACGGAATTTTGCCATTAAATTATTAGCGTCTTCCAAAGTATTCTCCGGTGACAGATAAAACGGATCTGTAATAACCCCGTTTTCAGATCTTTTTACCTTGTCCACCTCTTCCGCCTGAGCTTCAATCGACATATTTTTATGAATAATACCGATACCACCCTGTCTTGCCATTGCAATCGCCATTTTTGACTCCGTAACGGTATCCATGGCTGCACTCATCATAGGAATGTTCAGTACGATCTTCTTTGTCAGATGTGTCTTCAGATCGATCAGGTTTGGTGTAACCTCAGAATACTGAGGAACCAGAAGAACGTCATCAAATGTAATTCCTTCGCCGATAATAGTTCCCATTTTCTAAAATCCTCGCTTTCTTCTATTATATGTAGTTTGTATGTAATTTTGTGTAACGTCTGTTATCGTCCAAAACACCTATTATGTACAATAACAATTTTAATGATGATAGCAAAATAATGGATTGCTGTCAAGTAAAAATTATGTTATGATAGCGGAGAAACAGCATAAACAGTGAAGATATACAACAATAAGGGCAAGGGGGCCTCAGCGGGGTCTTTCTATGCCCATTTTTTGAAAAGAGGACAAAATCGGATGGAATTCAGACCATGTATTGATATTCACAACGGAAAGGTAAAACAGATTGTCGGAAGCAGTCTGCGGGATGCCGGGGATCAGGCAAGTGAAAATTTTGTTTCCGGGCAGGATGCAGTGTTTTATGCACGGATGTATCAGAGCCGGGGAATCCGCGGCGGACATATCATTTTACTGAATGCAAAAGACAGCCCTTACTATGAAAAAACCAAAAATCAGGCGCTGGCGGCTCTGCGTGCCTATCCGGGGGGATTGCAGGTCGGCGGAGGAATTACCGATGCCAATGCGTCCGAATTTCTGGAAGCTGGCGCATCTGCAGTGATTGTGACTTCGTTTGTTTTCCGGGACGGACGGATTGACTATGATTGTCTGAACCGGCTGGAACAGGCCGTGGGAAAGGAACACCTGGTACTTGATCTGTCGTGCAGATACCGGGCAGATGCAGAAGAACCGGGCTATTATATTGTAACCGACCGGTGGCAGAAATTTACCACAGAGCGTGTGACGAATGAACTTCTGGAAAAACTGAGTTCCCGGTGCAGCGAGTTTCTGGTGCATGCCGTGGATGTGGAAGGAAAATCCGGTGGAATTGAAAAACCCCTGGCACAGTTTCTGGGAGACTGGGGAAAAATTCCGATCACCTATGCCGGAGGCGTTCACAGTTTTGAAGATCTGGAAGAAATTTCACAACTTGGAAGAAACCGGCTGAACGTCACCATTGGAAGTGCGCTGGATCTGTTTGGCGGTTCGATGTCTTATGAACAGGTATTAACATATATCAGCAAATGTAACGCAGAAAAGGAGAAAAGTATATGAGCAGATATACCAAGGAAGATATTTTCAGAATTGTGGAAGAAGAGGATGTGGAATTCATCCGTCTGCAGTTTACGGATATTTTCGGAACATTAAAGAATGTAGCAATTACATCCAGTCAGCTGGAGAAAGCATTGAATAACAAGTGTATGTTTGACGGTTCTTCCATTGAGGGATTTGTACGGATTGAGGAGTCAGACATGTATCTGTATCCGGATCTGGACACATTTACCATTTTCCCATGGCGCCCGCAGCAGGGAAAAGTAGCACGTATTATCTGTGATATTTACTGTGCAGACAAAACACCGTTTACGGGGGACTCCCGTTATATCTTAAAACGTCAGATTGAGGAAGCAAAAAAACTTGGATATACATTTAATGTGGGACCGGAGTGTGAGTTTTTCCTGTTTCATCAGGATGAGAATGGCCAGCCGACAACACTTTCCCACGAAAAAGCCGGATATTTTGATCTCGGTCCGGTAGACCTGGGAGAAAATGCCAGACGTGATATGGTGCTGACACTTGAAGATATGGGGTATGAGATCGAAGCTTCCCACCATGAGGTAGCACCCGCACAGCATGAGATTGACTTTAAGTATGATGAGGCACTGCAGACGGCAGATAATATCATGACATTCAAACTGGCGGTTAAGACCATTGCCAAGCGGCACGGTCTGT
>ERZ791741.1309-NODE-1309-length-20943-cov-6.792560_pt1 | contig 20943 bp, 16 predicted proteins | sample MGYA00510040_ERZ791741 | MGnify/ENA primary metagenome ERZ791741 (study PRJEB30046, sample SAMN00791960) | human gut metagenome | study: EMG produced TPA metagenomics assembly of the A metagenome-wide association study of gut microbiota in type 2... | reverse complement strand
TTAATGAATTCCGGTCCGAAATGCATACTTTGAAAAATCATCAGCGGCGTACCGCCGCCTTTGGCTTTTATTTCAGTAACCGCCTTATTAATAGCTGCTTTGTCGCGGAAAAGATCCCCATACCCCTTGCTCATGACACCGTCACTACCGCCGCAGCCTGCCAGTGCCAGGGCAAACACCATGACCATAACTACTGCCGCCATACTTTTCTTCAACATAAAATGCCTCCTAAAGATATATTTTTACTTGCACCTAGTTTAATTTATTTCTTTTGCACTGTCAATCGATCTCTATTTGAATATTTTCACCTGGCTTCAATGCCTGTTTTCGCCAAATTTACAGCATTGTCACACAAAAGCGATTATAATAATAGTAGAAGGAGTGTGACAGCTATGCAAAATATCAACGCTTTCGACCATGCGGAAACTATTTTAAAGGTTTTGGCGAAGGGTGCTTTTCTTACTACTGCCGCAGGCGGCAGACACAATACGATGACGATTGGCTGGGGAGCGCTGGGCAATATTTGGGGCAAACCTGTTTTTACCGTAATGGTACGTCACTCACGCTATACGCACGAGCTGATCGAAGCCCATAACGAATTTACCGTCAGTTTTCCGCTGACAGCCGCTTTCAGTAAAGCACTGGGACTATGCGGCAGCAAATCAGGACGTGACATGGATAAATTCGCCGCGGCAGAAATCACCCCTGCCGAAGGGCAGACCGTTAAAGTGCCCGTCATCAAAGGCGCCGGGCTGCATCTGGAATGCCGCATCGTGGAAAAACGCGAAATGGCACCGGAAAATTTTGATAAGGCCCTGGCCGACAGATGGTATGCCGATAAGGATTGGCACACTTACTACACCGGCGAGATCACAGCCGCTTATCTGGACAAATAAAAATTTTAGCTTCATAAACGCCAAACGACTGCATAATAAAAATTATGTAGTCGTTTGTTTTTCTATTATATTTTTAAAAAAGCTTCTGTTCCTTTGTCGCTGTCCCCGATACTTCAGCTGCACCGCTTAGCAAGCGCAAAAATTCGGCTTCGTCGATAACAGTCACACCCAGTTGTTCCGCCTTCGTCAGCTTACTGCCTGCTTCGGCACCGGCAACGACATAGTCCGTTTTTTTACTGACGCTGCCGCTGACCTTAGCGCCCACGTCCTGCGCCATAGTCTGTGCTTCAGCACGTCCCAAAGTCGGCATCGTACCTGTAAAGACCATAGTTTTGCCATAAAAGGGATGCTCTTCGCTGACAGCCTGAACCTGCATTTCCATATTCAGACCCAGCTCTTTCAGACGGGCGAGCAAGTCGCGGTTCGACGGCGACGCCAAATAAGTAACGACGCTTTCAGCTATCTTCGGTCCGATATCGTCGATAGCGGCGATCTGCTCTGCATCGGCAGCCAGCAAATTCTCGACCGTACCGAAATGCACTGCCAGCAGCCTAGCCACCTTGGCCCCGACGTGACGGATGCCCAGGCCGAAAAGCAGCCGGTCGAAGCTCTGCTCCTTGCTAGCGGCAATAGCTTTCACTAAATTTTCCGCCGATTTTTCACCCATTCTATCCAGCACTACCAGCTGTTCTTTAGTCAGCAGATACAGGTCGCTGACGTCGCGGATCAGTTCCGCCTCCAGCAGCTGATTGATCACCGCCGGTCCGCAGCCTTCGATATCCATTGCTCCTTTAGAAGCAAAATGGATCAGCCCTTCGCGTCCCAAAGCCGGGCAATGCGGATTAGTGCAGCGCAAAGCTGCCTCACCGTCTTTACGTTCAACAGCCCAGCCGCACTCCGGGCATTCCTGCGGCATCGCATAAGGCTTCGTATCTTCCGGCCGTTTGCCCAGCACGACATGCAGAACCTCAGGAATGATCTCACCGGCTTTATTGATGACAACCGTATCGCCGATCCTGATATCCTTCGCTTTAATAAAATCTTCATTGTGCAGCGTGGCCCTGCTTACCGTACTGCCCGACAGCCTTACCGGCGTCAGTACCGCCGTCGGCGTCAGCACGCCTGTGCGCCCAACCTGGATCACGATATCCTCCAGCCTGGTTTCAGCCTGCTCAGGCGGAAATTTAAAAGCGATCGCCCAGCGTGGGTCCTTGCCTGTCGCACCTAAAATATCCTGCTGATAAACAGCGTTGACTTTAAGTACTGCGCCGTCAGTATCATAAGCCAGACTTTTACGCCTGGAGTCAAAGTCTCTGATATATTCTATTGCCGCATCGATACTTTTTACGATACGGTAATTTTCACTGACCTTAAAGCCATAATCAGCCAGCATCGCCAAAGAATCGGCATGCTTGTCCCTGGCTCCTTCTCCTACGGCATAAGCAAAAAAGCTTAACGACCGCTGCGCCGTTACGTTAGGGTCCAGCTGACGCAGACTGCCGGCAGCCGCATTACGCGGATTGGCAAATTCGCTCTCGCCGGCCTCCAGGCGCTGTTCGTTCAGCTGCATAAAAGCATGCCTTGGCATATAAATTTCACCGCGCACATCTAAAAGCTCCGGCGGCGCGGTGCCGTTTTTCATATTCAGCACCAAAGGGATCGACCGGATCGTGCGTACATTGGCTGTTACATTTTCGCCAGTCACACCGTCACCGCGCGTTGCCGCCCTTACCAAACGTCCATTTTCATAAATCAGGCTGCAGGCCAGTCCGTCGATTTTCGGCTCCATAACATATTCTACAGCGCTGCCTTCCGGCAGACCGCTGCGCACACGCTGATCAAAAGCTACCAGCTCTGCATCCGAAAAAGCATTGCCCAGACTCAAAAGCGGCGTCAGATGTCTGACCTCGGTAAATTCGGGATTCACCTTCCCGCCTACACGGCGCGTCGGCGAATCGGCAGGCACATCGTCAGGCCAGGCCGCTTCCAGCTCACGCAGGCGCACCAGCATCCGGTCATATTCTGCGTCGGTGATCTCAGGTGCATCCAGCACATAATATAAAAATTCGTGATGGCGGATCTCTGCCCGCAAATGTTCGGCCTCGTTTTTAGCCTGTGCGCGTTCCAGTTCCATGACTGCCTCCTTTATTGTGCTGCCCTTCGGCGGCTTCTGTTTTTCAGGCTTTAGTCTCATTGTTTCAAAAATCAGAGTGTCAAATTTAATTTTACTATTCTATATATGGTACGGATATGGTACGGCACTTTGCCACCAAAACACTATTTAATTACAGCTTCTTCAATACTGCATACTTGGTCAGCAGGCTGCGGATACCGGCACCGGCAAACGCGATTTTCACTTCCTGCCCATCCTGCGAAGATGTCACACTGACGACTGTACCCACGCCCCATTTAGCATGGCTCACCTTATCGCCGGCCTTAAAACTGCCGCCGGCAGCAGCTCCCGCAGTGCTCATTGCCTGCTTGGGAATAAAGCTTTCCTGCCCGCCCAGGAACCAGTTCGTATCACGGCTGCGTTTCTGCGGTTTTGCTTCCACCATATTGATCGTCCTGCGTTCTAAAGCCGGACGTTTGAAGACCGTAACCAGATTACGCGGCACTTCCTGTAAAAACCGTGACGGCGGGTAGGACACCGTATGCCCATAAATAGTCCGCATCTTTGCATTGCTCAAAAAGAGCTGTTTCTCTGCACGGGTAATGCCAACATAACACAAGCGGCGTTCTTCTTCCACTTCTTCCTCATTCATCAGCGTCCGCGCATGTGGGAAAATACCTTCCTCCATGCCGGCCAAAAAGACGATCGGGAATTCCAGACCCTTCGAAGAATGCAGTGTCATCAGCGTAATAGCGTCCTCACCCAGCTCGGCATCGTCAATATCCGACACCAGCGCCACATGCCCCAGGAAATTTTCCAGATTATTCTCTTCTTCCGTCTTGGCAAATTCCTGCCCGACCGACATCAATTCCATCAGGTTGTCAATGCGGCTCTGCGCCTGCGCTGTATGCTCATTCCGCAGTTCTTCCATATAACCGGTCTTATTCAGCACCTGTTCGATCAGTTCCTCTACCGGCAGGTTATCAGCCTGATTCATCAAATCAAAAATGATAGCCGCCAGTTCATCCAGCTTGCTGACGAAACGGATGCTCAGTCCTTCGACCTGCGCGGCATTCGATACCACGTCAAACAACGACATCCCATTTTCAGCGGCATGGGCCTGCAGCTTGGCCAGCGTTGCATCGCCGATACCGCGGCGCGGCACATTGATGATCCGCAGCAGACTCAGCGAATCTGCCGGGTTAAAAATAACTCGCAGATAAGCGATGATATCCTTGATCTCCTTACGGTCGTAGAATTTAAGTCCCCCGACCATATTATAGGTGATCCCGCTTTTGATAAGCATTTCCTCAAAAATACGCGACTGCGTATTCGTGCGGTACAAGACTGCCATCTCGCCCAGCTTCATATTCTGCTGCCCCTGCAGCTCCTGCAGTTTTTCGATCACAAAACGGGCCTCGTCGCGTTCGTCGATAGCCTGAAAATAAGTGATCGCCACACCATTATCATTATCCGTCCACAAATTTTTAGGTTTGCGGCCTGTATTATTTTCAATAACAGCATTAGCGGCATCCAAAATAACCTGCGTACTGCGGTAATTCTGTTCCAGCTTGATGATTTTGGCTTCGGGATAATCCTTTTCAAAATCCAGAATGTTTTGGATATCAGCACCGCGCCAGCCGTAAATGCTCTGGTCGGCATCGCCCACGACACAGATATTACGATGTCTGGCCGCCAGAAGCTTGGTTAAAAGATATTGGGCATGGTTGGTATCCTGATATTCGTCTACCAGCAGATAATCAAAACGCTCCTGATACTTGGCGCGCACTTCTTCGCTTTCCTGCAGCAGCCGTATCGACAGTACCAGCAGATCGTCAAAATCCACCGCGTTATTGACCAGCAGTTTATTCTGATAACGTTCATAGATCTCCGCAACTTTCTGATTGTAAAAATCCGAAGCAGCTTTACTGAAATCACTGACGCTCTGCAGCTGGTTTTTGGCATTGGAAATACGCGACGCGATACCGGCCGGCTGAAAACGCTTTTCATCCAGATTCAGTTCTTTTAAAATCTGTTTAATCAGGTTCTGGCTGTCGCTGCTGTCATAGATAGCAAAATTACTGCCATAACCGCCTAATTTAGTTATTTCCATCCGCAAAAAACGGGCACAGAAAGCATGGAAGGTAAACAGCCAGACATCTTTAGCCGCAGCTCCCGCCATTTTATCGACGCGCTCGCGCATTTCGGCGGCCGCTTTATTGGTAAACGTAATTGCTAAAATACGGTAAGGACGTACGCCCTGCTGCAGCAAATGTGCGATCCGGCAAGTAAGCACCTTGGTCTTGCCGCTGCCGGCACCGGCAAGGATGAGCAGCGGGCCATCCGTGGTAAACACAGCCTGCCGCTGCATATCGTTCAGGCGGCCAAACTGCTTTTCAATATAGGTATCGCGCAGAGCGCAGAATTCCTGTTGGAGACTTGCTGCCATTGTTTCACCTGTTCTTCTATAAAATCACTTACTTTATAAGTATATCACAATTCAAGAGGGTTGTACATAAAAAACCGCCCTTCCTGCATAGCACAGGAGGGGCGGCAGTGTTCAGATAAAGCTTAGCCGAAGATGTTGATCAGGATACCGGCAGCAACAGCGGAGCCGATAACGCCAGCGACGTTGGGGCCCATGGCGTGCATCAGCAGGAAGTTGGAGGGGTTCTCGCTCTGGCCGACCTTCTGAGAAACACGGGCAGCCATGGGAACAGCGGAAACACCAGCAGAGCCGATCAGGGGGTTGACCTGACCGCCGGTCAGGGCGTACATCACCTTGCCGCACAGAACGCCTGCAGCGGTACCAAAGGAGAAGGCGATCAGACCCAGCACAATGATGAACAGGGTGCGGCTGTTCAGGAAGGTGTTTGCAGAGGTGGTGCAGCCAACAGACAGAGCCAGGAAAATGGTGATGATGTTCATCAGTTCATTGCCGGCAGTCTTCTGGATACGATCCACAACGCCGGACTCCTTCATCAGGTTGCCCAGCATCAGCATACCGACCAGAACGGCAGCATCGGGAACGATCAGAGAAACAATGATGGTGACCATGATGGGGAAGATGATCCTCTCGGTCTTGGACACGGTGCGCAGCTGCTTCATCACGACTGTGCGCTCTTTCTTGGTGGTGAGCGCCTTCATAATGGGCGGCTGGATCACGGGCACCAGAGCCATGTAGCTGTACGCCGCAACAGCGATGCTGCCCAGCAGCTCAGGTGCCAGACGGGAGGTAACAAAGATGGCGGTAGGGCCGTCTGCACCGCCGATGATGGAGATTGCAGCGGACTGCTTCTGGGTGAAATCCACAATGCCGGTAGCGGCCAGCAGACGAGCGCCCATGTAAGTGCCAAAGATACCGAACTGAGCGGCAGCGCCCAGCAGCAGGCTCTTGGGGTTGGAGATCAGGGGGGCAAAGTCGGTCATGGTACCGATGCCCAGGAAGATCAGCGGGGGGTAAATGCCCAGCTTGACACCCATATAAAGCATATCGGCCAGACCACCGTTGTTCAGGATCTCGATCCACATCGGGTGCTCGAGACCATCACCAACGAAGTACTGCATGTGGATAACGCCGCTGCCCGGCAGGTTGGCAAGGATCATGCCAAATGCCATGGGCAGCAGGATCAGGGGCTCAAATTCCTTCACGATGGCCAGGTACAGCAGGAAGCAGCCCACGCAGATCATGATCGCGTAGAGGTAGCCGCCCGGCTCACCGAACCGTGCAAAGCCGGAACTCTGGAAAATACCGACCAGAGTATCGATAAACTGTGTCATGTTTTTCCTCCTGTGTTAAAAAGGTGCGGTGGTGTCGTTGACACCAGCCTTGCTCCAGCCATTTGCAGCACGGCGCACGGCCTTCAGGGTGTACTTGCCATTGCCCATGGCATGGATGGCAGCCATAATTGCGGCAACCACATCGCCGGGGATGCCTTCCTCCACCACAGGGGCAGGAGCAGCCTGCTGCACGGGGGCAGCGGGCTTTGCGGCAGCCTTGGGAGCAGCAGGCTCCTTGGCTGCCTTCTTCTTGGCGGCCATACCGTCGAAGATCTTGCCTTCCAGCATGATGATGAGCATCAGCAGGACGAGGATGGCAAACACCAGCACGATACCGGTAATGGTGATAACCACATCAGAACCCAGATTCATGGTCTTCCTCCTAATAATAATTTACTCCGCACTCCGGAGCAGACCCCGGCGCGCAAAAAGCGATTTGAAAACATTATACAATATTTCCCGACCTGATTCAACAAGTATGAACAAAATTTTGTTGCAACTTTTCCAATTTCTTAACAAGCCGGGCCAGGGCCCCGGTTAACGGCGGCCCATGCGGGGGGTCGCATCCAGGAAGCCGGTCTCCAGCTTATCGTTCAGGCCCAGGCTCATGGCAGTGCCCAACGCCACGCAGTTCACGGGATCGGGCGAGACGGTCACATCCACCTTGAGCTCCTGGCTCAGGTATTCGGGCAGGCCGTGCAGCTGTGCGCCGCCGCCGGTCAGCACCACACCATTGCGGAAGATATCGCCTGCCAGCTCGGGCGGGGTCTTTTCCAGCACCTGATGGGCGGCAGTGCCGATTTGCTCACTCAGCATCATCACAGGCTCGTAGAGGTCGCTGGTGGAAACATTCACCTTAATGGGCAGGCCGGTCAGCAGGCTGCGGCCCTTGACCTCCATCGTCTCGTCAAAATCAGCCTTCTGGGGGCAGCAGGCGACATTCTTTTTCAGCTGCTCTGCGGTACGCTGGCCGATGGCAATGCTGAACTTGTTGCGGACATGCTTCAGGATCTCGTCATCATAGTGGTTGCCCGCCACACGGACACTGGTGGCCTTGACCTTGCCGCCCAGAGACAGGACAGCGATATCGGTGGTGCCGCCGCCGATATCAATGATCATCCGGCCATCGGGCTGGGTGATGTCGATGCCGGAACCCAGTGCAGCGGCAATGGGCTCATCGATCAGGTAGACCTGACGGGCACCGGCGGCCATCACGGCCTCCACCACGGCATCGCTCTCAATGCCGGTGATGGCAGCGGGCACGCAGACAGCCACCCGGGGCTTGACCATGTGGGAGCTGTACACCTGATTCACAAACCGGCAGATCAGCTCCCGGGTCATGGTGTGGTCGCTGATGACACCGTCCTTCAGCGGAAAAATGGCGGAAATATAGTTGGGGGTGCGGCCTACCATGGCCAGGGCCTTGTCGCCCACCTCCAGCACGGAGTTCTTGCGGGTATCCATTGCCACCACGCTGGGCTGGTTGAGCACGACCCCCTGCCCTGCCTGTGCAATGATAATGGTCGTTGTGCCCAGATCGATGCCGATGTCATTCTGTGCCATAATGAAACGTTCCTTTCTCTGCTCCCCTGTTTTCTATCGTAAATGCCCGTTCGGGCGGGAAATCAAATCAATTTATATTGTAGCATAAGCCAGTAAAAAAGTATAGACCAAACCTCTCCTAGTAGGAGAGCTGGCGCAAGGCACCTGAGAGGTTATTCTGCCGCCATCTGTTCCGGCGGCAGATTCTCTTTCAGCAATTCGCACAGGCCGCTGTACCGCAGGTTCTGCCGGACATTGGACATCATCCGGTTCACCACATCCCGCCGCCCGGCCACGATGCACAATTTGCGGGCGCGGGTCACGCCGGTGTAGAAGAGGTTGCGGTAGCAGAGCCTTGGCGGCACCTGCGCCACCGGCAGCACCACCGCCGGGAACTCGCTGCCCTGGCTCTTGTGCACTGTGATGGCGTAGGCGATCTCCAGCTCGTTCAGGTTTTCCGCCGGGTAAAGCAGGCGGCGGTCATCCATCCGCACCACCATGGAGCGGTCACGCATGTTGATGGATTCCACAATGCCGATATCACCGTTATAGGCTCCCACGCCCTGCTCCCCGCCAATGCGGTTCCAGACGATCTCGTAGTTGTTCCGCACCTGCATCACCTTATCGCCCACCCGGAACACCCGGGAGGCGCTCTGGAGCTGGGGTTTGCCCTTTTGCTCCGGGTTGAGCAGGTTCTGCAGCTCCACATTCAGCGCCTGAGTACCGGTGGGTCCCAGCTTGGTGGGGCAGAGCACCTGAATGTCCCGGACAGGGTCAAAGCCATAGCTCCGGGGCAGACGCGTGGTGACAAGATCGCACACCAGTTTCTGCGCCGCATCGCCGTCCGATTCCAGAAAGAAGAAATCGTCTGTCTTGCCGCCCTTCTGCAGCGGCTCACTGCTGATGATGTGGTGGGCGTTCTCCACAATAAGGCTGCGTCTGGCCTGCCGGAAGATCTCGTTCAGGCAGACGGTGGGCACCAGCCCGGAGCGGATGACCTCGCCCAGAATGTTGCCGGGCCCCACGCTGGGCAGCTGGTCGGCATCGCCCACCATAATAATGCGGCAGCTGTACCGCAGGGCTGCAATGAGCGCCTGAAACAGCTTCACATCCACCATACTCATCTCATCCAGAATGACCACATCGCATTTGAGCAGGTTCTTGTCATTGTGGATGAAGCTGACCACACCGCCGGAGTAGTCCACCTCCAGCAGGCGGTGGATGGTAGAGGCCTTGCGGCCGGTCAGTTCACTCAGCCGTTTGGCCGCACGGCCCGTGGGAGCACAAAGTGCCACCCGGTCTGCCTGATGCTCCAGCAGCTGTAGGATGGCATTGACTGTGGTGGTCTTGCCGGTACCGGGGCCGCCGGTCAGCACAAGGCAGTTTTCGGTCATGGCCTTGCGGATGGCTTCCCGCTGCAGGGGCGCATAGGCAAAGCCCTGGGTCAGCTCCAGCACCTGGATGTTTTTATCAAAGTCCCGCACCGTCTGCTTTTCCCGCTTCGCCAGCAGGGCCAGCCGGTCGGCAATGGCCTGTTCTGCTTCCAGCAGGTCAGGCAGATAGATATACGGCACCGCCTCCAGCATCTTTATGCCAAGCTGCCCGGTCTCAATGCAGTGGTCCAGCGCACGGGCCAGCTTTTCGGGCGGCTGCTGGATGAAGTGGGATGCCGTGTCCAGCAGCTGCGCACGGGGCAGACAGGTGTGGCCGTTGCCCGCGTTATGGCGCAGGGTACGGAGAAGCGCCGCTTCCAGCCGCTGGGTGCAGTCCCCTTCCATATGATAATACTGTGCAATGCTGTCGGCATGGCGGAAATCCAGCTGCAGGGGTTCCCCACAGAGCAGATAAGGGTTCTGGGAGATGGCCTGCATGGCACCGGGGCCAAAGACGCGGAATACCTCCATGGCGCGGCGGGGGCTGATCTCGAACTGGGCCAGATAGGCGATCAGCTCCCGCATTCCGAACATCCGCTTGAACTCCTGCTGGATGCGGTCGGCTTTGTCTGCCGAGATGCCGGGGATCAGGGTGAGCTGGGCGGGATCGTTGGCGATCACTTCCAGCGCCGCCGCGCCGAATTTATCGATGATCTTATTGGCCGTGCGCGCCCCGATGTAAGGCAGAGAACCGCTGGCAAGGAAGGCGTACACTGCCTCCAGATCCTTCGGCATATCGGTCTCGCATTCCTGGGCGTGGAACTGGCGGCCATAGGTGGCGTGGTTCTCATATTTACCGCGGCAGACCACGCTCTCGCCCGCATGGAGCTCGCCCACGATCCCGCACACCACGGTGACCGTGCCGCCCCCGGAAATTTCAAACACCGTGTAGCCGTTGTCCGGGTTTTCGTAGATGATATCCTCCACCGTGCCCTCGATCTGTTCCAGCTCCATGCTCCTCACCCCCTTGTGACATAATTATTTATAGTATAATCGTTTTGGTGTTATTTGTAAAGGAATTGGGCAGCCCGAAGGGATGACGGAGAAGCTGGACGGAGAAGAGCGCAGCAAAAAAGCCGCTCTTCTGCGGTTTCGCAAAAGAACGGCTCGATCTTTATAAATTTGCGTGCGGTCTTGCTTTTTCCCGTTTCAGCTTCCGGAACACAACGATATACGCCGGGATCAGGAAGAAGCAGGCAAAGAACCATGCCACCGGGTTTGCAATGCAGGCGGCAAAATAGCCCCACAGCGGCACGAACAGGAAGCCCACCAGAGCACGGGCGATCATCTCTGCCACACCGGCAAACATGGCCAGGCTGGAATAACCCAGACCCTGAATGGTGTAGCGGTAAATGATAAGGACCGCCAGCGGGATATAGAACACGCTGTTCCAGAAGATGAAGCTCTGGGCGTTGGCCATGATCTCGGTCTGGCTGCTCTCAAGGAACAGGCCGATCAAAGCCTTATCCAGCACGCGCAGGATCAGGAAGGATGCCACGCTGTACACACAGCCGATGCCCAAGGCGGTGTTCACGCCCTTGTTCACACGGTTCAGGTCGTTGGCACCCATGTTCTGGCTGGCGTAGGTGGTCATGGCCGTGCCAATGCTCTCCAGCGGGACGGACAGGAACTGCGCCGCCTTGCCGCCTGCAGTCTGCGCTGCCACGATGTCACTGCCCAGACCATTGACTGCACCCTGCAGCACAACGGAACCGATGGCCGTGATGCTGCACTGCAGGCCCATGGGGATGCCCATGCCGCACAGCTTGACACAGTGCTGTCTGCTCAGGCGGCTTTCTTCTTTGTTCCAGCGCAGTTCATTATAATGCTTGAGGATGTACCACAGGCTGCCCAGGCCGGCCACTGCCTGACTGAACACGGTGGCGAACGCCGCACCGAACACGCCCATCTTGAAGGTGATGATGCAAAGCAGATCCAGCCCGATGTTCAGAAAGCTTGCCATCAGCAGGAAATACAGAGGCCGCTTGCTGTCACCCAGAGCGCGCATCAGGGCGCTGGTTATGTTGTACAGCAGAGTGAACGGGATGCCGATAAAGATGGTGCGGATGTAGATATCTGCCAGATCAATGATGTTGTCCGGGGTATTGGTCCAGACCAGAATGGAACGGGTCATGGCCACCGTGACCACGGTAAGCACTGCGGCAAAAAAGACGCTCAGCCAGACGGCATTGGCGGTGTAGCGGCGCATCTCCGCATAGTCTTTTGCCCCGAATGTCCACGAGATAGGGATGGAGAAGCCGCAGGCAATGCCATTGACAAAGCCCAGCACCAGATAGTTCAGACCGCCCACACTGCCGACCGCCGCCAGGGCTTCCACGCCCACAAAGCGGCCCACGATGATGGTATCTGCCAGATTATAGAACTGCTGGAACAGGCTGCCCAGCATCAGCGGCACCGCAAAGGCAAGGATCAGCTTGAGCGGGCTGCCCTGCGTCATATCTTTCGTCATACACACGTTCCTCCTTGGGAAAGCATCACAGACCTTATCACACGAATTTTTTCCGACAAAAACGCCCTGCCGCGCAATGGGCAGGACGTTTTTGTTCATGTGGGTATTATATCAGGTTGTGATGAATTTTCAAGAGGCTTTTTCAAATTTCTCAGTGCTTCCCGGCCAGATGCTTCAGCAGCTGGAACAAAACGCTCCAGAAACCCGTTCCGGCATTGCCCGAAGGCGGGGTCTCCTCATCCGGAATGCTCAGCGGCGGGTCATTCTGAATAGTGTGCGAGGAACTGTCTGGTACGCTCCTCCCGGGGGTGGTCGATGAGCTGTTTGGCCGGGCCTTCTTCCACGACCACGCCGCCATCCATGAACAGAATGCGGTCGGCCACATCGCGGGCAAAGTGCATCTCATGGGTGACAATGATCATCGTGGTCTTGCGGTCGGCAAGATCGCGCAGGACCTTCAGCACCTCGCCGGTCAGCTCCGGGTCAAGGGCGCTGGTGGGCTCATCAAAGCAGAGGATATCCGGGTGAAGCGCCAGCGCGCGGGCAATGGCCACACGCTGCTGCTGGCCGCCGGAGAGCTGATGCGGGTAGTGGCCGGCCCGCTCCGAAAGGCCCATCTGCGCCAGCAGTTCTCTTGCCTGCTGTTCCAGCTCCGCGTGGATAGCCTTTTTGTTTGCCTGATATTCCGGACGTTCCTTTGCCAGCAGTTCTCCTGCCAGCATCACGTTCTGTAAGGCCGTGTACTGCGGGAACAGGTTGAAGTTCTGGAACACCAGACCGAAATGGAGCCGCTTTTTACGGATCTCGCTTTCCTTCTGGGTGGCAGGGTCGGCGGCATCCCACATGGTCTCGCCGTTCACCTTGATCACACCCGTGTCAGGCCGTTCCAGAAAGTTCAGGCAGCGCAGTAGAGTTGTTTTGCCGGAACCGGACGAGCCGATGATCGCCAGCGCTTCCCCCTGCTCCAGATCCAGGGAGATGTCCTTCAACACATGGGTCTCGCCAAAATTTTTCCCGATACCGGAAGCTTCGAGCAACGCCATAATCTATCTGCCTCCTTAGCAGCGGAAATAATCGAGCTTTTTCTCAGCCCAATTGAACAGGATGGTCAGCGCGCCCACAAACACCAGGAAGAAGAGCGCAGTGGAGAACAGCGGCCAGATCAGGCCCTTTGCGCTGTACTCCTTGGCCATCATAATGATCTCCTTATTGGCAATGGTGTTTGCCAGCGAGGTATCCTTGACCAGCGTGATGATCTCATTGCCCATGGGGGGCAGGATGCGCTTGACGACCTGAAGCAAGGTCACCTTGAAAAAGATCTGTGTTCTGGTCATGCCAAGCACCTGCCCGGCCTCAGTCTGCCCCTTGGGCACTGCTTCAATGCCGCCGCGGTAGATCTCAGAAAAATAGCAGGCATAGTTGATGGCAAAGGCCACCACCGCCGCCACCATCCGTCCGCCGGAGCCGGAGGGCCAGGGGTTGTTCATGCCCAGCAGGCCGGGGCCCAGATAGATCACGATGATCTGCAGCATCAGCGGGGTGCCGCGGATGATCCAGACAAAGGTCTTGACCAGCCCGGCCAGCGGCTTGCAGCGGCTCATGGAGCCAAACGAGACCACCAGCCCCAGCGGCAGTGCAAACAGCAGTGTCAGGGCAAAGAGCTCACAGTTGAGCAGGAACGCGCCGGACAGGCGCATAAGAATCACAGACACAAAAACACACCTTTTTTATTCAGAATCCATATTCCCCTTCCATCACAGCCGGTGAAAGTTCCCCCTGCTGGGGAGCCTTTCACGCATCGGCAACAAAAAGCCTCCCTCACCGAGGGAGGTTGCATCGCATAGCGATGACGAAAGGAGTTTTACAACATACTCAGTCGGCCAGCGCCAGATCGTACTTGTCGGCCAGTGCCTGCATGGTACCATCGGCCTTCAGTGCATCAAAGGCCTCGTCCACAGCGGCGGCAGCATCACTGCCCTTGCGGAACGCCACGCCGTACTCCTCAGCGTTCAGCTCGTCCACGATCTTCAGGTCGGCATAGTCAGTGCCCTCACCGATCATGGCGTTGGCCAGGGTCAGATCAAGTACAGCGGCATCGGCAGTGCCTGCGGCAACCTCCATCAGGCAGTCGGTCTGAACGCTCTTGGAAACGTAATCAGCCTGTGCCAGGTTCTCATCTCCCTCAATGGCAGCCTCACCGGCGGAACCAGCCTCGGCGACCACGGTCTTACCCACCAGGTCAGCGGTAGAGGTATAATCGGTGCCATCTTTCACAACGACCACCTGTGCATTCTTTGCATAAGCCTTGGTGGTAGCGGTGTTCTGCATGATGTCATCGGTCAGAGTCATACCGTTCCAGATGCAGTCGATGCTCTTGGCATCCAGCTCCACGACCTTGGTATCCCAGTTGATCTCCACAAACTCCGGCTCCACGCCCAGCTTTTCGCAGACAGCAGTGGCCAGCTCGGTATCAAAACCGGTGAAGTTGCCATCGGCATCGGTGTAGTTCATGGGCTCATAAACGGTGTAGCCGATGACCAGCTTTCCCTTGCCCTTGATGTAATCCAGGTCGCTGCCTGCGGTCTGGGAAAGGGCAGCACTACCGGAAGCAGAAGCAGAGGCAGATGCGGCAGTGGAAGTGGAAGCGGCACCGCCGCAGGCGGCAAGGCTCAGTGCCATGGCACCGGCCAGGAATGCAGATACAAGACGTTTCATATACGGTTCCTCCCTCAGTGGCAAGCAGCCTTGTTTTATTGCTTTACCATGCTAAATTGCTAAACTGTGGTTATAGAATAGCGCGTTTTCTGCCATTTGGCAAGGGGGAAAACTGATTTTTCGCAGTTTGCTCAAATCGTTACCGCTTTACCACGGCAAAGCGGTCATTTTGACAAAACAAAAACGCCGCGTCGGCAGCTGCCAGACGCGGCGAGATGTTTTTCTCTCTGAAAACGCAGCGAAATGCCCCCTATCCGGGAGAGCCGGTGCGCGATTGCGAGACCGAAAAGGGCTTTCCCCTCAGCCCAGGGCATCCAGCGCCGCCTTTTGCAGGTCGGTGATGTCAATGGTACACAGAGCCTTCAGGTCGGCATCGCCGCCGGAAAGTCCGGCGATCTCGGTGCGGGTCTTACCCTTGAGGGCATCGCAGAAGCCTTCGCTGTGCTCGTACCACTCCTTACCCAGCGCCGATGCGCCGCGCATCCCGTAGTCCTCACCCAGCTCCAGCTTGGTCTTGACGAGGTCCGGGGCCGTCACACCGCCGTCCGACACCACCGTCAGGGCCGGCTCGGCCATATCCGCAATGGCACTGGTCACGCGGTGATCCGCATCGGTGGTCAGTGCCACGATGCTCACATCCACCTGCGCATTCACATCCTTGTCATCGGTGGCGGTGATGTCCGAAGTCCCGTTCACCGCTTCGATGCCCAGCGCGGCCCTGTCGCCCTTGGCGGCACCCAATGCCCTGGCATTGGCACAGGCCCGGGTCACGGCATCCCGGTAACGGTCCACAGCAATGGTACACCCGCTCAGCAGGTCGGCATCCGTGGGCTTGCCATCCTTATCCACTTTGAGCATGGAGACCTGTTCCGGGGTCATGCCGATCAGGTAACTGGCAAAGGCATCCGCCTGTTTCGCCCAGCCCTTTTTCAAGGAAGAGACCTCGGCCAGCGGGTAATCGTCCCCCTTCTGCCGCTTGGTGCGCCAGTCGGTGGGCAGGGTCACATGGCCGGTGCTGTCCGCCGAAACAGACACTTCCAGCTCGTCCAGCAGAACACTCTCCAGTTTCCCCTCGCCATCCAGCAGGACAGCGGCCGCTGCCAGTTCAATTTTCCCTGCCCTGTCCTGATCGGTGGCCTCTGTCACCACACCCAGACCGGTTTTCCATGCCGCTGTCTGGGTCTGTGCGGAGGATGTGCCGCTGCTTCCGCTCATGCTGCCGGAGCTGCCCGACCCGGCGTTCGTTTTGCCGCAGGCGGTCAGCAGCAGCGCCGCCGCCATGGCACAGCTCCAAAGAGCCCGATGGTTCTGATTCATAGATACGCTCCCTTTCCACACGGCCCGTTGGGCCTTTGCCCCATAGTATGTCCAGAAGAGCGTAAGATTACGCAGCCGACGGGAGTTTTCCAAAGCAAGTGTCCGCTGGGGTGGGACCCTGTTGCCGCAGGCAATAGGGCGGGCGATGGAATGGCCCGTTTCACTTGCGTGGAAAAGCTCCCCGAGTGCTGCGCGCAGCCGCTTACATCAACGGACTCAGCAGCCGCAGCACGCTGTCCAGTGCTGTGCCCGGCAGATTGGTGCGGCAGTCGGAGCGCATGATCTCCCGGCACTGCGGCAGGGTGCGCTCCACATCCTTCCGCAGTGCGGCGATCTGGCTGTTATGGAAGAGCAGTGTTCCGCACTCAAAATGGAGAAACAGGCTCCGGTAATCCATATTGATGCTGCCCACCACGGCGACACTGTCATCGCTGACATAGCACTTGGCGTGGAGGAAACCGGGCGTGAATTCATAAATGCGCACGCCCGCCCTGAGCAGGGGCAGATAGTAGGAGCGGCTGAGCCGGAACACCAGCTTCTTATCCGGGATCCCGGGCAGGATGAGCCGCACGTCCACCCCGCGCTTGGCCGCATTTTTCAGAGCATCCAGCATCTCCTCGCCCACGGCCAGGTAGGGTGTGTAGATATAAACATACCGCTGGGCCTGAGAGAGGATGTCCAGATAGACCGTCTCGGCCAGCGGTTCCTCGTCCAGCGGGCTGTCCGCGTAGGGCTGCACCACGCCATCCTGCACCGCGGGCAGGCGGGTAGGCGCAAAGGCGGTGTAATCGGTCTCCTGCGGGCGGAAGGCGTTCCATGCATTGAGGAACATCACGGTAAAGTTCCAGACAGCGGCTCCTTCCAACCGGATGGCCGCATCCTTCCAGTAGCCAAAGCGCTGCTCGGCATTGATATACTCATCCGCCAGATTCACGCCGCCGGTATAGGCCACATTGCCGTCAACCACCACAATCTTGCGGTGGTCGCGATGGTTCATCACCAGCGAGACCAGCGGCACCACCGGGTTGAAAGGGATGCAGCGGATATGCGCCTTCTCCATGCGGATGACAAAATCACTGGGCAGGCCCAGCAGGCTGCCAAAATCATCGTAGATCAGCCGCACATCCACGCCCTGGGCGGCCTTGCGGCGGAGGATCTGCTCCACGCCGTCCCACATTTTGCCGGAACGGAGAATAAAGAATTCCAGAAAAATGAACTTCTCTGCCTTGTCCAGATCTGCCAGCAGCTGGGGATACATCTCCTCCCCACAGGAAAAATAGTGGGCAGCGGTATCCCTCCAGGCCGGATACGGCCCGAACTTTGCCACGTAGCGGCTCAGGTTCCGGCTGGAGATATCCAGCGCATCGGTCTGGCCCTCAGGCTGGGCAAGCTCGGTCTGATGGGCCTGTTCCACCTTCTGCATCCGCTCCCGCAGATACTTGGCGGGGGCCTTGTTGCCAAAAGCCAGATAAAGCGCGCCGCCCAGCAGGGGCAGAAGACCGATCAGAACGATCCAGCCGATCTTATAAGCACTGTTTTCATCCTTGCGCACCAGATACAGCACGATCATGATGCTCAGCGCCTTCAGGGCACCGTTCAGCCAGACCCGCCCCGCCGTGAACGACCAGAACGCCCAGAGCAGCCAGAGCACCTGTAGAGCCACCAGCACCACTGTGATCGTGACACGGTTGAAGATGCGGTTGAAAAACTTGACGATGGGCAATCTGAACATGTGGTATCCCTCCCCTGCCGCCCACGGCGATTTTTGATGCTGTTAGTATAGCGCAGAGCGGAAGATTTTGCAAACAAAAAAGCGCCCACAACGGCTTTCCCCGCTATGAGCGCCTATTCGATCGTGGGCAGAATTTTTCCGCGGGTTGTCCGCTTATGCTTCCGCGTCCTCATAACCAACCAGCAGGCCGCCCAGCTCTGCATAATAGCTGCACAGACCGCCGCATTCGCTGATGTCCACCTTTGCTCCATCAAACACAGCCTTTACCATGTGCTTCAGGCGCTCGGCGGCGGCGGGATTGCCGCAGTGAGAGATATGGAGCCTGCCGTTGGTGTAGCCGTGCTCCTTGAGTTCCAGCACGATGCGCTCCAGCGCACCATGCTCGCCACGGGTCTTGCAGAGAACATCCAGCTCTCCGGCCTCACTTGCCTGTCCGATGACCCGGATGCCCAGCATCCGCGCCACAGCAGCAACGGCAGGCTTCACGCGGCCATTGCGGGCCAGATTGGCCAGCGATTCCAGCGAGAAGAGCAGATGGGTGTGCTTGTGGTAGCGGAGCATCTCTTCACAGACCTCGTCAAACTCCTTGCCCTCAGCCAGCAGATCCCGCAGATGCTCGGCCAGCAGGCGCTGCTCCGGGCCGGTGGAAAGGCTGTCCAGCACGAACACCCGCTTGCCGGGATTCTCCTGCTGGTACTCCTCGGCGGCCAGCTGGGCGGCATTGTAACTGCCGGACAGAGTGCCCGTGATGGTGATGGCATACACCTCGTCGGCTCCCTCGTAGGCGGCCAGCCAGTCGCTGACGTTGGGGCAGGAGGTCGAGGTCTTGCCCTTATAGGTACGCAGGGTCTGGGCCATGTCCACGGCATCCATCGTGCCGTTGTCCAGATATTCGGCATCGTCGGTGATGATCTTCAGGGGAACGCATTCAAAATCCACGCCCTGCAAGGTGTACAGGCTGGCGGAGGAATCCACAACAATCTTGGTGTTCATAAGCATTTATCTCCATTCCGGCGGCAGAGGATGCCGCAGTTTTTCCTGTTGTCTGAATCACTATATCAGCTTTTCAAAACCCTGTCAACTGTTTTATTGAATTATTTCAAAAGTTTTCAATTTCCTGTTGACCGCATTTCCAAAACATGGTATACTGTCCGCATGAAATTAGAATCAAACCGCCGCGTTGCGGCCTGCGCCGCAGGGTTTGCCCTGCCCCGGTATGCAGAACTCCCCACCGTAGGGCTTTATCTGGATCAGAGTGTACAGTTTGTCAACGGGTGTTTCCGCACATTTCAGGGGGTGGAGCTCACCGCTTCCATGGTGAGCAACTACGTTAAGAAAGGGATCATCAGCCACCCCATCAAAAAGAAGTATACCCGGGATCAGCTGGCCTGCCTGATCTACATCGTAGTTTCTAAAAATGTCCTGTCCATGGAAAACATCGACAGTCTGTTCAAGATGCAGCGGGCGCATTATACCTCCGCGCAGGCGTATGATACCTTTTGCGATGAGCTGGAGAATTACCTGCCCTATGTGTTCGGCCTGACCAAGAGCTTTTCCGAGCTGGAGCCGGATGTTGATGATGCACGCAAGCTCCTGCGCAGCACCATCATCTCGGCTGTGAACAAGATCTATCTGGACTGCGTTTTCACCGACCTGCGGCAGGAGCAGGCCCTCTGGCCCGATATCCTGCCGGATCTGGCATAACAACAAAAATGGCCCTCTCCGTCATGCTTTGCAAAGCAATGATGGAGAGGGCCATTTTTTCTTAAAATGTAAGCGCAGGGCTGATCTCATTGCGGCGCTGGGCCTGCACGATGCAGTCCTTTTCCGGCACGACACCTGCCGCGCCCAGGGTGTTGAACATGGTCTGCAAGGCAAGCGCCGGGGTGTTATTCTCCTGTGAGAGATGGCAGAGGGCAAATTTTTTGCATCCCTCCTGGATCAGCTCCAGCAGCTTTGCCGAGCACTCATCGTTGGAGAGGTGGCCCCGGTTGGACTCGATGCGGGAGCGCAGGTAGTAGGGATACCGCCCGCTGCGGAGCATGTGGAGGTCGTAGTTGCTTTCCAGCGCCACCAGGTCACAGCCGCTCAGGGCCTGATGCACCGGCGGGGTCAGGACTCCCAGGTCGGTGGCAATGGTCATGGTCTTGTTGTCCGGGGTGTGGATGCGGTAGCCCACGCAGGGCACATCGTGGCTGGTGGGGAAGGACTGCACCCCGAAGCAGCCGATGTCCTCTTCCCTGCCCTCCAGCGTGTTCAGCTCACAGTTGGCGGGCACGATATCGTTGGCATCCAGAAAATCCAGCGTAGCCGCTGCACCGTACACCGGCAGCGGGTTCTTTTTCAGGAAGGTGGAAAGTCCCTTGACGTGGTCGCTGTGCTCGTGGGTGACAAGGATGCCCGCGCAATCGCTGACGGCTAGCCCCAGCGATTTGAGCGCTGCCGTGGTGGTGCGTACACCCTTGCCCATATCCACGATGAGGTACTGCGCACCGCAGCGCACCACGCTGCTGTTGCCGGAGGAGCCGGAATACAATGAAATGAACTCTGCCATGAAAACCTCTTATGTTACCACCTGAAAACAGCCCGCCGCACAGAACTTACGGCAGGCTGTTTGTTTTGTTGTTTGTGTTACAGGGCCTGTTCCAGCGCAGCGGGCATCCGCTCCACCTTGCTGATATCAGCGCCCAGACCGCGCAGCTTTTCCACGATATTCTCGTAGCCGCGCTCGATATGACCGATCTCCTCGATCTCACTGGTGCCGTCAGCCATCAAGGCGGCCACCACCATGGCGGCACCGGCACGCAGGTCGGAAGCGCGCAACGGTGCGGGGCTGAGCTTTTCTACGCCCTCAAACACGGCCACCTGACCATCCACCTGCACGCTGGCACCCATCTTGCGCAGCTCGTCCACATAGCGGAAGCGGTTATCCCACACGCTCTCGG
>ERZ791741.1296-NODE-1296-length-21100-cov-8.662533_pt1 | contig 21100 bp, 19 predicted proteins | sample MGYA00510040_ERZ791741 | MGnify/ENA primary metagenome ERZ791741 (study PRJEB30046, sample SAMN00791960) | human gut metagenome | study: EMG produced TPA metagenomics assembly of the A metagenome-wide association study of gut microbiota in type 2... | reverse complement strand
TCTGATTTTATACGTCCGTACGCAAAAAGTCCCCGCCATCCTGTATGAATGGCAGGGACTTTCAACATTTCATTGGAGAATGGTGGAAAGCAGGCTTACTTCTTGTGGACAGGCACCATGACCTCGAGGCCGCCCATGTAGGGCTGCAGGACCTTGGGGATGGTGACGCTGCCGTCGGCCTGCAGATGGTTCTCGAGGAATGCGATGAGCATACGCGGAGGAGCCACGCAGGTGTTGTTCAGAGTGTGGGCCAGATAGGTCTTACCATCCTTGCCCTTGACGCGGATGTGCAGGCGGCGGGCCTGTGCATCGCCCAGGTTGGAGCAGGAGCAGACTTCGAAGTATTTCTGCTGGCGGGGGCTCCATGCCTCGATGTCGCAGCTCTTGACCTTCAGGTCAGCCAGGTCTCCGGAGCAGCACTCCAGCTGACGGACGGGGATCTCCATAGAGCGGAACAGCTCAACAGAGTTCTTCCACAGCTTGTCGTACCAGGTCATGCTGTCCTCGGGTTTGCAAACAACGATCATCTCCTGCTTCTCAAACTGGTGGATACGGTAGATGCCGCGCTCCTCGATGCCGTGGGCGCCCTTTTCTTTACGGAAGCAGGGGCTGTAGCTGGTCAGGGTCAGGGGCAGCTTCTCGCCATCAATGGTCTGGTCGATGAAACGGCCGATCATGGTATGCTCAGAGGTACCGATCAGGTACAGATCCTCTCCCTCGATCTTGTACATCATGGCATCCATCTCGGGGAAGGACATAACGCCCTTGACCACATCACCGTGCATCATGAACGGGGGGATGACGTAGGTGAAGCCCTTGTTGATCATGAAGTCGCGGGCGTAGGCCAGCACAGCTTCGTGCAGGCGGGCGATGTCGCCCAGCAGGTAGTAGAAGCCGTTGCCGGAAACGCGGCCGGCGGCATCCAAATCGATACCTTCAAAGCTCTCCATGATGTCTACATGGTAGGGGATGGGGTAATCGGGCACAACAGGCTCGCCGAAGCGCTGGACCTCGACGTTGCAGCTGTCATCGGGGCCGATGGGCACGCTGGGGTCTATCATCTGGGGGATCGTGTACATGATTTCCTGGATCTTGGCCTGCAGCTCGGTCTCTTTGGCCTCCAGCTCTTTCAGGCGGTCAGCCTGAGCGGTGACCTGCTTCTTGATTTCCTCGGCCTCGGCTGCCTTGCTGGGGTCCTTCTTGGCCTGACCCATCAGAGCACCGATCTGCTTGGACAGCTTGTTGCGGTTGGCGCGCAGGTCGCTGGCCTCGCCGATGGCAGCGCGGTACTCGGCATCCAGCTTGATGACCTCGTCGACCAGGGGCAGCTTGGCATCCTGAAACTTTTTGCGGATGTTTTCCTTGACTGCCTCCGGATTTTCACGGACAAAACGAATGTCTAACATGATGATTCTCCTCTATATTTTTCTATACTTTATAGAAAACCAGGTTGATTATTCGGCCTCCGGGTCGTAATGGCCCAGCAGATCGGCGAACTTTTGCAGCATTTCATCGCTGTAAAAGTCGATCTTCAGCGAGCCTTTGCCATCTTTGTATTCTACGTGGACCTCACTGCCGGTCACTTCTTTTAGGGCCGCTTCGATCTCCACCGCGCGCTTGGGGCGGTTGAAGGGATCTGGCTTTGGTTTGGGCGGTTTGGCAGGCTTGGCCAGCTTTTTGCAAAGGGCTTCGGTCTGGCGGACGTTCAGCCCGTTGGTCTCGATTTCCTCGGCCGCCTGCTGCATCAACTCCTGTGTGGGCAGGCCCAGCAGCACTTTGGCGTGCCCGGCACTTAAAATGCCCTCACTGACTTTATGGCGGACCTCCTGCGGCAACGCCAGCAGGCGCAGGCTGTTGGTGACGGAGCTGCGGCTTTTACCCAGCTTTTTGGCGGCCGTTTCCTGCGTCAGGCCGTACTTTTCAATCAGCTGGTGGCAGCCCTCAGCTACCTCGATGGGATTCAGGTCCTCGCGCTGCAGGTTTTCGATCAGCGCCAGGGCTGCGGCTTGTTCGTCCGATACATCCTTGATGATGACCGGCACCTCATCCAGCCCGGCCAGCCGGGCGGCACGCCAGCGGCGCTCGCCCGCAATGATGATGTAGCCGGTGCCCAGCTTTTTGGGGCGTACAGCAATGGGCTGCAGCAGGCCGTTTTCGGTAATGCTGTCGGCCAGCTGGTTCAGCGCATCGTCGTCGAACTGCTTGCGGGGCTGCGCGGGGTCGGGTTCGATCTCCCGCAGCGGCAGGGTAGAGGCAGCCGCATCATCCGATGAGGTCTCGGGCAGGTCGGCAAACAGCAGGTCAAGGCCCTTGCCTAAGCCGCCCATTTTCTTTTTTGCCATCGGCTCACCTCTCGTTCTTGCTTAAAAATTCCCGTGCCAGTTCCATGTAAGCCTCGCAGCCTTTGCCGTTCGGCTCATAGAAATTGATGGGCATGCCGAAGCTCGGTGCCTCAGACAGGCGCACCGAGCGGGGGATGACCGCCTTGAACACCTTGTCCCCGTAGTACTTTTTGACCTGGGCCACCACCTGCATCGTCAGGTTCAGCCGGCCGGAGTACATGGTAAAGAGCACGCCCTCAATGTCCAGATAACGGTTATACTTTTTTCGCACCATTTTTAAGGTGTTCATCAGCTCCGTCAGGCCCTCCAACGCGTAGTATTCGCACTGCAGGGGGATCAGCACGGTATCGGCGGCGCACAGGCCGTTGATGGTCAGCAGATCCAGCGAGGGCGGACAATCGATGAAAATATAATCGTACAGCGGCACAATGGGGGCCAGCACGCTGCGCAGGCGCATCTCGCGCCGGGGCAGGTTGACCAGCGCCACAGCAGCGCCGGCCAATTGGGTGTTGGAGGGAAGCAGGTCGGCATTATACTCGGTCTTGACGATGGCGTTGCGCACATCGTCGTCCTCGATCAGGCAAGTATAAATGTCGGACTCCAGCTTGTTTTTGGCAATGCCGTAACCGCTGGAAGCGTTGCCCTGGGGGTCGAGGTCTACGACAAGGACCTTTTTGCCCAGTGCTGCCACGCAGGCGCTGAGGTTTACGGCGCTAGTCGTTTTGCCCACGCCTCCTTTCTGGTTTGCTACTGCGATTACCTTTGCCACGCTTTTCCCTCCGTCTTTTTGCATTTTAAGACGGTTTTGTCCGTCTGGATTCTATTATAGCACAAGGAAACACTATAAAAAAGGGGGCAAACGCAAAAAATGCCCTGTAAAATGTTCCACGTGGAACATTTTACAGGGTTTTCTCTATTTTCAGTACTTTATACCTCGGTCGCGTACTCTTTGGCTGACTCCTGCGGCGGAGTCGTTGGCTGCTGCACAGGGCGGCCGTCACTGCCTACGGGGATGCGCACAATGTACTCCAGGCACCCGTCATGCTTATCACAGTGGGTAGTTGCCTGGATGCCCTTCTGGGTCATCAGGTCAACGGCATGCTGCAGGGTATTTACAAAAAAGCGGACATCCCGCACCATGGGGATGGTGCGGCGGCAGGGGCTGGGGCTGTTGGGGGCGGCCAACATCTGGTCCACCAGTTTGTCCGCCTGCCGCACGCTGAGCTTATCCCGCGCCATCTTTTCCAGTGCCGGGGTACGGCGGCTCTCTGGCAGGCGCAGGGCCGCGCGGGCATGGCGCTCGGTCAGGTGGTTGGCGGTGCAAAGCTGCTGCTGTTCCGGTGTAAGGGTAAGTAAACGCAGTTTGTTGGCCAGGGCAGGCTGACTTAACCCCAGCCGCCTTGCAGCCTCGGCCTGGGTACAGCCCCACAGGCGGATTACCTCTTTAATGCCGCGGGCAGTATCAAAGGGGTCCAGCTGGCTGCGCTGCAAGTTTTCCAACAGACCCAGTGCGGCGGATTCGCTGTCATCGTAGTCCGCCAAAATGGCAGGCACTTTTTCCAGCTTGGCAAGGCGGCAGGCGCGCAGGCGGCGTTCACCCGCGATGAGCTGGTATTTCCGCAGCCCCACCCGCCGCACGCTGATGGGCTGCAGCAGACCATTTTGCAGAATACTGACGGCCAGCGCCGCAATCTCTGGCTCGTCAAAAGCCGTGCGGGCCTGGTAGGGGGACGGTTCGATGCAATCAACAGGCAGCATGACAATGCGCCCTTGTTTTTGTAGTTCATTCTTAGCCACTTTTGATTCCTCCCTGCGGGTGATTATCACATAAAAAATGCTATGCTTTTCCCTGGGAAAAGCATAGCACGAACTGGAAAAAAGTGGAAGAAAAATCGTTCGCTGGATTTTGGCCCTTTTCGCGGTTTTACAGCGGCTTCTTGGCAATTTTGCCGCCGTTTCTGGGGTAAACGGTCGGAGTCTGCGATATTTTTTCGCACACCACCAGCCCGCGGGCACTGCCATCGGGCAGGGTGAACTGCCGGGTCTCGCGGTATTTACCGCCCAGCTTCTTTAAAGCGTTAGCCGCGGCCTTGGCTTCGGCGTCGGCTTCGGGGCCTTTCATGGCGATGAACACGCCGCCGACTTTGACCAGCGGCAGGCAGTATTCACTCAACACCGGCAAGGCTGCCACGGCGCGGGCGCTGGCAATATCGAACTGCTCACGCCAGACTTTGCGGGCGGCTTCCTCGGCGCGTTCCTTGGCGAACTCCACGCCGGTCAGGCCCAGCTCGGCGCAGGCATACTTTAAAAACTCTACACGCTTGCCGGTGGGTTCCATCAAGGTCAGCTCCAGGTCCGGTTTATAAATTTTAGCCACAATACCGGGGAAACCTGCGCCGGTGCCCACGTCCACCATCTTGCCCTGCACTTCAGGCTGGGCGGCAAACAGCAGGCTGTCAGCAAAGTGGCGGTCCTCGATGCCCTCGGGGCTGGTGATGGCCGTCAGGTTGACCTTCTCATTATAGCTCACCAAAATTTCAGCGTAGTGATCCAGCTGGTCCAGCTGTGCAGGGGAGAGGCTGATGTTCCACGTGGAACATTTTTCAGCCAGGCGGTTTTTATCAATCATAGTTTAACACTCATTTCTGTTTCAGCAGCACAATGCTCAGCTGGGCCAGGTCGCTGGGGGAGACACCGGGGATGCGCCCGGCCTGGGCCAGCGTGCGGGGGCGGATCTTCTGTAATTTTTCACGGGCTTCCAGCGTGATCATCTCAATGGGGCTGTAATCGAAGTCCTCAGGGATCTTCACATTCTCATGGCGCTGAATGTCCCGGATCAACCGTTCCTCACGGGCGATATAGCCGGCGTAGCGGATTTCGGTCTCGATGCGCTGGGCCATGGCAGGGGTCACACCCTCGCCGCGACCGATGACTTTGGCGATCAGCTCATAGCTGATGTAGGGACGGCGCATCAGTTCCAGCGCCGTGCCGCCGATTTCCCCCAGTTCGGTGTCTTCGGGCGCGGCGGCTTTCAGGTCGGCCAGCCGCACCGTGGTTTTGGCCAGGCGGTCCATCTCGTTCTGCTTGATCTCGCGATCCTTGCAGAATACTGCCCACCGGTCATCCTGTACCAGACCGTACTCCCGGCCGATGGGGGTCAGACGTTCGTCGGCGTTATCCTGCCGCAGGCTCAGGCGGTATTCACTGCGGCTGGTCATCATGCGGTAGGGGTCCATGACACCCTTGGTCACCAGGTCATCCACCAAAGTTCCCAGGTAACTGGTGTGGCGGGCCAGCACCAGTTCATCCTTTTCCAGCGCGTGGCGGGCGGCGTTCAGGCCGGCAAGCATGCCCTGGGCGGCAGCTTCCTCGTAGCCAGAGGTGCCGTTGAACTGCCCCGCGCCATAAATGCCCGCGACCACCTTGCTTTCCAGCGTAGGCTTTAAGGTGGTGGGGTCGACGCAATCGTACTCGATGGCGTAGGCCGGGCGCATGATTTCCAGATGCTCAAACCCTTTGATGGTGCGGTACATGGCATTCTGCACCACCTCAGGCAGGCTGGAAGAAAGGCCCTGCAGGTACATTTCCTCGGTGTCCTCGCCGCAGGGCTCTACAAAAATGGGGTGGCGCTCCTTATCCTTAAAACGCACCACTTTATCCTCAATGGAGGGGCAGTAGCGCGGGCCGACGCCCTGGATGTCTCCGCCGTAGAGCGGCGAACGGTGCAGATTATCCAGAATGACCTTGTGGGTCTCGGGGTTGGTGTAAGCGATGTAGCAATCCACCTTGTTGTGCATCGGCTCTCGCGTTAAAAAGCTGAAAGGCTGCAATTCCTCATCCGGGTCGCCGGGCTGACGCTCCAGCTGGGTAAAGTCGATGCTGCGGCGGTGAACGCGGGCCGGAGTGCCGGTCTTAAACCGGCGCAGCGTAAAGCCCTGCTCCACCAGGCATTTGGTCAGTGCCGTGGCGGCATGGGCGCCGTCGGGACCGCTGTCGTAGTGAGCCTCGCCCACAAAGATGCGCCCGCCCAGCGTGGTGCCGGTAGCGATGACCAGCGCCTTGCAGCTATAGTAGCCGTTTAAATTGGTGATGACGCCGCAGACTTTGCCTTCCTGAATATCCACGGCCACGATCTCGGCCTGATGGATGTCCAGGTTCGGCGTTTTCTCCAGCGCGTGTTTCATCCACATGTGGTAACGCTTGCGGTCGGTCTGCACACGCAGGCTGTGGACGGCAGGGCCCTTGCCCCGGTTCAACATGCGGCTCTGCAAAAAGGTGGCGTCGGCGGCAATGCCCATCAGACCGCCCAGGGCGTCCACTTCCCGTACTAGGTGCCCCTTGGCGGTACCGCCGATGGACGGGTTGCAGGGCATGTTGCCGATAAAATCCAGCGACAGGGTGAATACGGCGGTCCTGGCCCCTAGTGTCGCTGCCGCGTGGGCAGCCTCGATGCCCGCATGCCCGGCACCGATCACTACCACATCATAACTTCCCAGTTTATCCATACGTTTTTTCCTCTATCATTTACCCACACAAAACGTCTCAAATACTTCCTCTATGGTCGCGTCGCTGGCATCCTCGCCGGTCAGATCGCACAGGGCCTGCAACGCATCGGTCAGGCAGATACCGGTAGCGTCCAGCCCAAAGCCTGCCTGCCGGGCCTTCATCGCTTCGGCAATGGCATCCCGCGCACGGGTGGCGGCCGCCAGCTGGCGGGCACTGCACAACTGCGCTGCTCCGGGGTCCAGCTGGGCTGTGCCCAGCAGTTCGGCCACGGCATCGGTCAAGGGTTGCAAACTGTCAGCCTCTTTGGCGCAAAGGGTGATGACCTTTTTAAAATAGGGCTGCAAGGTCTGGGCCGCGTTCTCCGTGGAATCGGCCAGATCCTCTTTGTTCAAAATTGCCAACGCAGGGCGATTCTGGCAGCGGTGGGCAATTTCTAAATCGGCGTCGGTCAGTGGCTGGGCGGCATCGAACACGGCCAGCACCAGCCCGGCTTCGTCCAGCTTTTTCCAGCTGCGGCGGATGCCCTCGGCTTCGATGGCATCGCCGTCGGCGCCCACGTCCCGCACACCGGCAGTATCAAACAGGTTCAGCCGGATCTCGCCCAGCTGGACAGCCTGCTCCACAATATCGCGGGTAGTACCTGCCACCGGCGTTACGATGGCCCGGTCAAAACCGGCCATCAGGTTCAGCAGCGTACTTTTGCCCACGTTGGGGCGGCCCAGCAGCACACAATCCACGCCCCGGCGCAGCACCGCACCGGCACCATAACCACGGATCAGGCTGTCCAGCTCCGCTTTCTGGCCGCCCAGCGTTTTCAGCAGATGCTCATCGGAAAGTTCCGGCACGTCCTCCTCGGGGTAGTCGATCCAGGCGGTCAGGTGGGCGTTCAGGTTTTGCAGCACGGTCTGGATGGCGCCGATGCGTTTTGCCAGCCGCCCATCCAGGGCCGACTTGGCCAGCGCGGCACCCTGGCGGCCGTTGGCGGCGATGACTTCCATCACGGCCTCAGCCTGGGTCAACGACATGCGGCCATGCTCCAGCGCGCGGCGGGTGAACTCACCCGGCCCTGCCGGGGCTGTGCCCGCGGTGATAAGGGCTTCCAGCAAGCCGTCCGCCATAGCGGTACCGCCGTGGACCGAAAGCTCGATGACATCCTCGCCGGTATAGGAGTGGGGGGCGCGGAAGAAGAGGGCGATAGTCTCGTCCATTTCCTGCCCGTGTAGCAGGTAGTGGCCCAGCATGGCGGTGTAGCCCTTGGCCTCGGCCACCTTGCGTCCCACGTGGAGCGGGACGAAGATCTTTTCCACCATGGGGTAGGCGTCCGGCCCTGATACCCGCACCACGGCAATGCCGCCGGTGCCGGGGGGCGTTGCCAGTGCACAGATTGTCTGCTGTAAGCGATCCACTGCGATACCTCCGTGAAGTAAAGTTTCTAACACTTTATCATACCACGAATTTTTTCTTTTTCCTACCTTTTTTCTGCGGTTTTTTGAAAAATAAAAGGCTAAGCTCTTATGTCACCAACAAAAAGCGAGTTGATCCACACAACAAGGGCAAATAAAACACCCTGGAAATCGCCCGCAAGTACAACGCCGACCTGGCTGCTTTCCTACACAAGGTACAGGCTGTCCGCCGTGCCGAGGATTATATAACTACGACGACTGCTGAGTGATTTTCAACATCTTGTTGAAAACTGACCATTCCTTTCCTATACTGAAAATGCACCTGTGGTGGGGAATTGCCGGGAAGGTGCATTTATTATAAGTTAGTTATTTCTAATTTTGCAGGGATGGGTTTGCATGTATGCAAAATATGCAATTCTGAAAAAAGCGACACGGATCATCCATTTCCAAAAGATCATGGCACAGCCCTACAGCAAACTGCTGGAGACATTCAAAATGGCTTCCGCGGTGCCGAAGATCCCGGCGCGCAGGATCTGAATCTTACCTTTGAAACGCAGACGTTCTGCGGCCAGCCGGTGTTGTACGTTAAGCACAAGCAGCCCGTGCAGAAAGTGTGCATCTACATGGTGGGCGACGACCTGGGGGATGTAGATTTTGATTTTGAGGATCTCCTCATCCGAAAGGAAATGATAGGTCGTGCAGACGGAATCTTCCCAGACGGATACCAAAGCATCCAACAGGGATTTCGATTTTAGATTTCGTATAGTTTCATGTTTTCCACAACCCTGTTTAAAACTTTTGGGATTGCTTGTTTGCGGGTCAATGACGAACATCGGCCCCTGCAATCAAACCGTAAGATTCTACACAAAAAGGGAGACGCCGTGTTAACGGTGCCTCCCTCTTTTTATTTAGGATAATTAAAAGTTCTTTTGCCTACTTTTCTTTCAAGAAAAGTAGGTTAAAACTCGATCTTGCCGAAGGCGAAATCGTCGCCGTCGTGGATGCGCTCTGTGGTCTTGGGGGCCATGGGCTGAGCATTGGGGTCGCGGGGACGATCCGCAAACTCACGGCCCGGCACATTGGAACGGGGGCCACCGTAGGGGCGGCCGCCATCACGGCGGGGACGCAGGAAACGCAGAAACGGTACGACACAGATTTTCGCAGGATTGATAAAATGTGCAGACTGCGGATGGTCTTTAGCCTATGGGGAAAACAAGCAGAACAAAAACCCATACGGGTACTACCATTGCAGCAAGAACGGACAGGGATTACGCCAGTGTTCCATGCACTATATCCGCTATGATGTACTGTATGCCTATGTGCTTGCAAGACTGCAATACTGGTCTATGCTGGCACAGAAAGATGAGGACAAGCTGCTGAAACGGCTGCTCAATGTCAGCGACAGGGAAAGGAACTCTGCGAAGAAAAAGCAGGCTGCGGAGCTGAAAAAGGCAGAGAAGCGTAAAGCCGAGGTTGACGGGCTGTTTGCTAAAATGTATGAGGACTGGTCTGCCGGACGCATAACCGAGTATAACTTCAATATGCTGTCCGAGAAGTACCAGAACGAGCAAAAGGAGCTTGAAACAAAAATAAGACAGCTTCACGAAATGATGGAAGCCGCCGTACAGACCGCAGCGGATGCTGAAAAGTGGATTGCCCTAATGAAACAGTATGTCAACCCTGTGGAGCTGACCGCCGAACTTCTGAACACTCTAATTGAAAAAATAACCGTCCACGAAGCTGTCAAGGGCGAGGATGGAAGCCGTGAGCAGGAAGTAGAAATCTACTACCGCTTCATCGGCAAAATCGACTGACCTTTCTTTTTTTACCCAACAATATCTTTAATTAAGGGAAACGGGTGCGACCTATCCTGAAATCAAGGCCCGTGTGTTGGAACAGACTGGGCTGAAAGTTTCTTCCCTGTATATCTCGCAGGTCAAGCAGAAATGCGGTCTGGAGGTACGAGAGAACCGCCATAAGGCGAAGTCCGAAAATACGAAGCAGCCCAAGTGTCCGAAGGAGAAAGAGGATGCAATTGTGGAAGCATTAAAGCATTTTCAGATGATTTGATACGCAATCACCCCAGAGAGAATAGCCTCTTGTGCGTTCTCTCTGGGGTGATTTTTGCGTTATGCTACTTCCGGGTAGCGCATATATACATACTCGTAGATTTTCTTCTGGTAGGTCTGGATATCGCTTACATCATAGCTATTGGGAAGTTCTTGCCAAAGGGTATTGCGAATCAGGTTATCCACAATTGCCTTAGTTTCCTGCTTGTCCGTCCAATGGTCGAGTTTGGCGATCTGCTGTTTGATTTTTATCAACAAGTCCACAGACACCTTCTTGATCGTTTCAATTTCCTGCTTCGTGAGGTTCTCCGAAAACAGCAAATCGTACACTGAAAGTTCCTCATCGCTGGAAAAGCCCTCACGCACATAGCGCTGCTGCTCCGTGTCCAGTGAACTTGCAAGCTCCATCAGATCCATGAAGGTTTTCTCAATGGTTGCCCGGTTCTGCTCTGCATTATAGGCATCTATGATCTCCTGATAGCGGTCATAATAATCAATGCGCTGCGGGTTTGCAAACAGCATTTTCGCCAATTGCTGATTCACCAGTTCATCCAGATCGCGCAACAAAAGGTTCTTCCGCCGGGTGTGGGCAAACTCCCGGCTCAGCAGGTCAAAATCAATTTTGCTGATGTCAAACTGCCGGGAAGGTACAGCCTCCTGATCCGGCTTTTCCACATGGATGTACTCGTTGACGATGCCGTTGATCTGCACCATCAGGTCGGTATTGTCCGCGTGTTTCCGCTTCTGCTGCAAGCCCTCGTAGATGGCGAGAATTGCGTTTTTCCGGGCGCGCACGGTATCGTCCACATCGTCACGGTCTGCGTAGCGGAACAGCCGCGCCAGTTCAGACGCATAGGTCTGGAAGGTTTTCTTGGTTTCCAACGTCTCGCACATCACGTTGACTGCATCCTGTACAAGGTTCATCTTTTCAAAGTCCTGTGCGTCCACCAGTTCCTGCAGCCGGAACCCGTGTTCTGCCAGAAAGCCGTCCGTTTTTCCGATGACCGTGCAAATACGCTGAATCAGCTCCGTTTTGTCCACCGTTGGGTCAATGCCCGCCGGGCTGTTCTTGCTGACCGTATAATCTGCCAGAGCCTTGCGCAGCGCCTTTACGATACCAATATAGTCCACGATCAGGCCGTTGCTCTTGCCCTCCGAAACACGGTTTGCACGAGCAATAGTCTGCATCAGGGTATGGGCTTTCAACGGCTTGTCCAGATACAGACAGGACAGACACTTTACATCAAAGCCCGTCAGCCACATGGCACAGACGAACACCACCCGGAACGGATTCCTGCTGTCCTTGAATTCTTTATCCAGCTCCCGCTTTTCCATTTTGGCACGGTGCGGCAGAATATCCAGCCCCCACTTTTTGAAGGTCTGCACCTCGTTCTGCTCCTGACTGATCACCACTGCCATTTCGGTTTCTTTCATCCATGCCAGTTTACGGGCAAGCTCCTGTGCTTCCTGCTGGGTCGCTGTGCCCTGCCGGGCTTCCAGTTCCCTGATCTTTGCCCGCCAGTATTCCTGCACATAGTTGTACATCCGCACACAGGTGACCTTATTCAGGCAGACAAACATCGCCTTGCCGCTGGTCCAAAGATCAGAGTAATGCTCCACAAAATCCTTTGCAATGGAGCGCAGCCGTTCATCTGCGGTGAGAATATGGATCTCCTTGGCAAATTCTCGTTCCAGCTTTTCCTCCTGCGAGGGATCAAGGTCGGCTGCTTCAATGGCATCCAGGATCCGCCCGGTGATCTCCGGCTTGTCCAACTGGGCGATCTTATCCGCACGGTTCTCATAGTACAGCGGCACCGTTGCGCCGTCCTCCACCGCCCGCTTGAAATCATACACCGACAGATACCCGCCAAAGGTGCGTTCCGTGATATGATCATCTGCCAGAAGCGGCGTACCGGTAAAGCCGATGCGGGACGCCGTGGGCAGCAGGTGCATCATGTTGTCTGCAAAAATGCCGTACTGGCTGCGGTGGGCTTCATCCGACAAAATCAGGATGTCGTGATCCGGGTAGATGGGCGGCTCCTTGGGCAGATTGAACTTTTGGATCAGGGTAAACACAAAGCTGGGGTTGCCCTGCAGCTTTTTTACAAGGTCTGTACCGCTGGATGCAATGAACTGCGAAGCCTTGGTTTTGCCTAGCAGACCGCAGTTTTCAAAGGTATCGCTGATCTGCCGGTTCAGCTCGTCACGGTCGGTCAGTACCACAATGGTGGGCGAGCCTGCAAACTTACGCCGGATCTTCTGCGCCAGAAAGACCATGGAGTAGCTTTTGCCCGACCCCTGCGTGTGCCAGAACACACCCAGCCTGCCGTCTTTCAGCTTGCGGTTCTCGTAAGCACTGACAGCCTCGTTGACGCCGAGGTACTGGTGGTTGCGGGCCAGAATCTTGGTGGTGCGCCCACCGGAATGGTCGTAAAGGATGAAGTTTTCCAGCAGATCGAGGAAGGTCTTTTTCTCGCAGATGCCCCGCAGCATGGTTTCCAGCTCCACTCTGCCTGCATCGCTTTCCTTCAGACGCTTCCACTCGTGGAAGAACTCGTACTTGCTGCCAAGCGTGCCCACCTTGGCTTCCAATCCATTGGACAGCATAAGGAAGGCATTGTAATAGAACAGTTGCGGAATGGTATCGAGATAATTTCGGTAATTGTCTATGTAGGCGTTCTGCACATCCACGGTAGGTTTTTTCAGCTCGATGAACAGCAGCGGAATGCCATTGACAAAGCCCACGATGTCCGTTCTGCAGCGGTACAGCTGCGAGTGGATCTTCATTTCTTTTACGGCAAGGAAATGATTGTTTTCCGGGTTTTTGAAGTCGATCACCGCCGCGCTTCGCGTTTCGGTGCGGCCATCCGGCCGCTTGACCGTCACCGGGATGCCATCCCGCAGCAGAAAATACTTTTCCTCATTGATCTGCATCAGGGATGCGGTGGAAACGTGTGCCGTGAATTTCTTCTGCACCTCATCCAGCTGGTTCGGAGTGAGCCACGGGTTCAGCCGCAAAAGCGCCTGCCGAAAATACCGAGTCAGCAACACTTCCCCATAGCTGGTGCGGCCCAACGTCCCATCCGGCCCCAGCTTTTCGGAGTTGTAAGCCAGCACCACCTCCCAGCCCAGAACATTTTGCAGCAGGTTGCCTGCGCTGTTCTGGACAAGGACATTTTCGGAGTATTCGCGGCTCATAGGATCACCTCTTCATCGTAATTTCAACGATTCGTTTTTATTACATCTGCAATTTCTTTAGCAATATCCTCCACGGTATCGATTGCCGTATTTCTTGCTAATTTATCTGCCAAAGAAGGACTATAATCTATAACTTCCTTCTTCGTAATATTATGCCAAATGGGGAGTATGATTTGCTCACCTGATACAGCCTTTGTTATAATGCCGTCCAACTCATAATTTGTCCAGCCCTTTTTTATGAAATCACGTGATACCACAACGATTCCAAATCGACTGTTTGCTAATCCCTTATCAATTTTTCTTCTCAGACTATCTCCTATTCTCATTTCAAATTCGTCATACCAAACTTTTATACCAAGATTTTTAAGTGCATTTGCAAGTGGCCTGACAACCTCATCTTTATCTTCAGATGCATGAGAAATAAAAACGTCATACTCTGGTTCAATTCCAGCGTCTTCATTCATAATCAAGCCGTTATTATGGACAAGCGATGGAACCTCTGCAAGCGGACGATTTTCTATTTGCGGTAACGGTGCTGGTAAAACCCGAACTGAACTTTGAACTCTTCCACCCAACCCCGCCAAATCGATTGCAACATACCAATGCGCTGAGTGCGTCGTCTGCAATCTAACTGGTGATTTCTTTGCAAGCCCTCCAATATATCGATGATTTCGTCCATTTCTGTAATTGTTGAAATTGCTACTGTCCATCAATCGGACATTTGCAGCATTTCCCTTTAAAATAATTTCTACAACACGGCCCTTATCCAGTTGCCCCAAATCGTATTTTGTAAATTGCATTGTGTGCCTCTTTTCATTTTCTAATCATTTGTTCATTAAAAGCTTTTTCACCTATTTTAGCAATACAATGGAGTCTCAATCCTCGTTCATACTGTCCTAGGAGTGTGTACAGCGTACTATCTGATGCCTCTGAAAACGGCACCCAATTTGTCGCCCCCTGTGCCATTTCCAAGGCCGAAATTTCCATCAGCGCACTCATTTTTGCATCTCGCAACGCTTCAATCATTCCATCTCTGGTCGGATTCTTCATTTGAGCACGAAGTTTTTGAATTTTATTCATCGCATCTTTTACGTCCTTAAGATCCTTTGCTTCAGAGCAATATTTATTAAGAGAATCTGACATATTATGAACACCCCTTTCATCAAAGTTCAAGCTATTTTATTGCTATCCTATTTTTAACAGCAGCGGTAACAATGCAATCCCCACATCACAGCTCTTATCTGCCAGCCACGTCAAAACAGGTTTTACTTTTTCCCATTTTGACTTTTTGCCGTCTTTGGACTTCACCACTTCTTCAATCTCAGAAATTTTATCCAGCACTTCCTGTGTCTGTTCATTCGTGAGTGAAGTCATTTCTTCTACTTCTTTGCGCACCTGCTCAAATGTAACGTTAACATTCACGCTGTTGGTAACATTGACAATCTGCGAATTAGAAACTTCCGGTTTGGGCAACTGTACCGCATTCATCTGGTATTTGTACGTTTCCAGCTTTGCTTTCATCATTTCCAGATTTTCAACCACACAATTCGGGTGTTCTACCAGATGTCCATAAAAGACCATTTTCGCATTTCTATCATTGTACCACAGACCATCATACCATTGCTTTACACATGCTTGGTATTTTCCGTCTATTTCTCTATGTAATTTCAAGCGTTCATCGTCACTTAAATTTTGAGTATTACTCAATCGTTCAATATCCGCACGTACCATATCATAAAAATCTTTTGGCATATCCATAATGTCACACCTCCACTTCCCCGCTCATCAACTTTGGCAACAGTAAATCTCTCGCTGTCTTTAACTGCTCATTTTGTCCTTGCAGCGTCTTTATTTTATTAAAATACACTTTTGCGTATTTGTCAAACTTTTCTAGAGTTTCTTTATCGGGAATTACCACATCCATCGCGTCCAGAATCTTTGTCGTCATGCTGGGTACTGCCGCACCAATATTCATGGAGTACATATCAAATGCTTTGACAAAGAAATATACAAAAACGGCTGTATGTGGTTGTTTCATCGTAGCATAGAACATTGTGTCCACTGTCCAAAATGTTTCATCTACATACATGATATTATTCAAAGAGCCTTTTCGAGGAATCAGGACTGCCTCACCAGAAAACAGCGATTTATTACATTTTCGCATTAAACCGCCAGAACCATAAACAGGGATATTTCCATCATCAGGAACTTTTTTGTGGTCTTTTCCATAATTAACGCTGATAAGTTCCTTTAACAGCCCTCCGCGCCACCCCTCCGGCACGCCATCCACAATTTTCGTGTTTTCATGCCCCGGAAAGTGCAAATCCACAAACCACTCTTTATAAAGCCGCTGGGCTGCTTCTTTCAGCAGTTTGATTTGTTTCTGGTTGTTTTCAATCAAGTCATCATAAGCCGAGAGAATATCTGCAATGCGGTGCTGTATTTCCAATGGCGGTTTATCAATTACCACTTCCTTTAATTTTTGCCCCGGCATATGCTTAATCGTTGCGCCTGTAAAATACTGATCCAATTCGCCTGTTTTGCCTGCCAAAAGGAACCAATAAAACAGATACCTATAATCAAGGCAGTCATGTACTCTAACTCGATGAAGCGCTTTTTGAATTTTCATATTTGGAATTTGTTCTTTCCAAATCGCACACCGTCCCGGTTCCCCACCTTCGCAAATAACTAAATCACCATATTTTAGTTCATATCGTTCCTGTTCTGATTCTTCAAATTTCATTAACGGCAAATCTTCTAAATCAAATTCACCCCATCGAACATTTACATTTGCAAGATACGGCTGATAGTCTCCTTTGTTTTTATTTTGGTCAAGCATTTTTCCCAAGCAGGAATCCGTCACATTTCCCAGCTTCACCTTTTCCCACTTCATACCCCCATCTCCTCCAGATTCTTCGAGATGGTTTCCATCAGGCGGTTGGACTCTGCCTGCAATTCCAGCAGTTCCTTGTGGATCTCTTTCATCCGCTGGGCAAAATCCACGCCGTCATCCTCCACGGGTGCAACGCCCACATAGGCACCGGGCGTCAGGGATGCGCCTTTCTCGTTGAGGATGGTGTCGCGGCTGGCCACCTTGCACAGACCGAGAATGTCCTGATAAACGCCCTCGCCAAACTTTTCGGTGAGCCAGACGGCCTCCTTGGCAACGGTCAGCTTCTCGCTGAGGGCTTCCAGCTCCTTGTCGAACTTTTCCTGCGTGGTCTTGCGCTCTTTGCGGGGTGCTGCCTCCACAGCGGCTTTGGCTTCTTCCCGCTTGGCCTGCACGTTTTGTTCCAGTGCGGCCTGAATCTCTGCAAAGGGGCGGTCGTCCGCCAGTTCTGCGTGATACTCCGCCAGAAGCACCTTGTACTTGTCCTCTTCACCGCGATAGAGCCAGACAATGGCGTTGAGATTCTTCAGCTGCCAGTCGCTCCACTCGTTCTGGGTGCGGTCCACCACGGTATAATAGTTGCGGGCGTCGATGAACAGTACGGTGTCCAGCAGATGTTCCGGCTTGCCCTTATCCAAAAACCACAGCGAACAGGGCAGGCTCTTGGTGTAAAAGAAGTTGTTGCCCACGCTCATCATCACGTCCACATGGCCGGTCTGGATGAGCTTTTCACGGATGTCCTTGTCTTTGCCCTGACTGTCGGTAGCCGAGGACGCCATCACAAAACCCGCACGGCCATGCTCGTTCAGGTAGGAGTAGAAATAGGACACCCACAGATAATTTGCGTTGCCCACCTCTTTTGCCTTGTTCACGCCGGGCAGGCCAAAGGGCAGCCGCCCGGCACTCTGCGCCGACTCCGACTTAACCTTATCCACGTTAAACGGTGGATTTGCCATCACATAGTCGCAACAGCCGTTCAGGTTGTGGGCATCATGATAAAAGGTATTGGCTTCATCGCCGGACTTGATCACGCCGGTCAGGCCATGCACGGCCATGTTCATCAGGCAGAGTTTGGCGTTGTACTCCACCTTTTCCTGTCCGTAGAAAGTCATGGTGTTGTTGGCGATCATGCCCGCATGGTTTACAAAGTCGCCGGTCTGCACAAACATACCGCCGCTGCCGCAAGCCGGGTCCAGCAGAACACCGTGGGCAGGCTCCAGCACATTGACGATCATCTTCACCAGCGATTTCGGCGTAAAGAACACGCCGTCATCCTGTGCCACGTTCTTGGCAAACTTATTCAAAAAGTACTCGTAGATACGGCCGATCACATCGCCGCCCACATCGTCCAACGCATCATTGTTGAAGATGCGCAGCAGTTCCCCCAGCAGTTCATCCGAGAAGATGGTGTAGTCCTTCGGCAGAACGCCCTGCAGCTGCTCGCTCTGCTGCTCCACCAGTTCCATGGCGTTGTTCACCACTTCGCCCAGACTGTTCAGAGGATTGCCCTCGATGCCGGTCAGCCCCTGCTCCGGGATGTTGGCGGGCAAATTGACTAAGTAATTGTACTGCGCTTCCTTGGGCAGAAACAGTGCACTCTTCTCGGCAAAGTCGCTTTGCTCCACCGGCAGCACCCGGCCACCGCGCATGGGACGGTCTTTCAGGATCTCCCGCTCCACCAGTTTGAAGCGGCTGTACGCATACCGCAGAAAAATCAGTCCCAACACCGGCATACAGTATTGGTTCGAGGTGAGTTTAGAGCCTGCACGCAGCAGATCTGCCGACTCCCACAGGTCAGCTTCCAGTTTTTTGACGTTCACATTATTTGCCACGAGGGGGTTCCTCCTGTTGTTTGGATTTTCATTTTCTATTGTATCACATTTTTCTGCAATGTTCATCTTTAATCATCGCTATTTTCTTTTTTGGCTGGAAAAAGTTGTTTACCAATGGCTGACAATGTGTTAGAGCCATAAACTTTCTCATTTGGAGACGCTAATCCTGCATCGTACGGTGCAGTTCAAGGGTTTGGGTGCTCCCCAACAAGCGTTTTGCAACGCAAAAGAAGCAGATGTATATACGTCTGCATTGCTTGCTACAATGGTGTTGGTTCTGAGAAGCTCACAGCCAGTGAGCTATACAGATGCCCAAACCTAAGCTACAATGAAGATGTGCTGAGAGAACGAAGCATTGCTTGAGCTGAACGCTCGTACGCGCAAACTGTTCTCCGCCATCTCCATTGCAGCGTTCGATTGACGCAGGTTGAGTTATCAGCGACTCTTGTCACTGTACATTCGTGTCACAAAGCAAGCTGAATCGGTGATGGGCATCAGGCGGAACAAGCACAAAAAGGAGGCCGGAAAAATGAAGTCAATGGAAATCACAGCCGTAGGTATTGATGTTTCTAAGAGCAAAAGCACAGTTGCTATTCGCAGGCCAGGTGGAGTAATTGTTGCACGTCCATTTGACATATCTCATTCTAACCATGATCTTGAGAAACTGGTCTCCATACTGAAAACGACAGGAGGAGATATCCGCGTTGTAATGGAACACACAAGCAACTATTGGAAGCCAATTGCATTAACGCTGAAGGAAGCAGGCTTTTACGTTTCTGTTGTAAATGCCATGTTGATTCACGATTTCAGTGACAATTCCATCCGAAAATTGAAAACAGACCGTGCGGACTCCTTGAAAATCGCCAACTATGCACTGACGTTTTGGAATGAGCTCCCACCCTTCAATGATGAGGACGAAACCAGACTTGTGTTGAGAGAGCAGTCACGAATGTATGAAAGATTGGCTTCGACAGCAACATCCCTTCGCAATGGCCTGATTGCACTGGCAGATCAGACGTTCCCTTCGATTGATCAGGCTTTTGGACACGCAATCAAGAATGCGGATGGTCATGAAAAGTGGGTCGATTTCTTTTCAATTTATTGGCACAGAGACTGTGTACTCAGACTTTCCATTGAAAAATTCACAGAATCTTACCGCAAATGGTGTTTGCGGAGAAATTATAAATTTCGTACGAATACAGCGCACAAGTTGTATGCTCTAGCACAGGATGCCGTTCCTACTCTCCCGAAAAACAACGGAACAAAGGCTTTAGTATTGCAGGCTTGCAAGAGCCTGAATGCTGTATGCGAGGCGAAACAGTCTACTCAAGAAGAAATGAACCGATTGGCTTCGCTGCTTCCTGAATATGAAGTTGTCATGCAGATGGAGGGCACAGGACCCATTACAGGCCCTGCTCTAATGGCTGAGATTGGTGATGTCAGACGTTTCAAAAACAAGAAAGCTCTCGTTGCCTTTGCCGGCATTGATGCACCACCGTTCCAATCTGGAAACTTTGAATCCAAGTCACGCCACGTTTCCAAGCGCGGCTCACCTCATTTGAGGCGCACTGTATTCCTTGTAGCAAATATTATTCTAACCTTATCCCACAAAGATAACAGTGTCTTTTGCTTTATGGACAAAAAGCGCGCTGAAGGAAAGCACTACTACGTCTACACGATTGCTGGCAGTGCAAAATTTCTAAGGATCTACTATGCGCGAGTATCTGAATATTTGCGTGCCCAAGAGTCCCCTGCAGCTGCCAGCTGTCTAAACGGTAACAGCTAACTCTATTCTTTAGTTTGAAAATTCTGCTGACAGGCTACACTTGTCGGCTTATTAAAGTTGCCGGATGCTCACTGCACCCGGCAACAATTATTTTTGTTTAAATTTTCTGCTTTTACCTCTTGACACACTTTAGCAGGTTTGCGGGTACTATGAAGCTTCTCGATGTGCTTCCTAGTTTGAAAATCATCCTGTATGCCAGACCGTCCGTTTTCAAGGTAAATGGTTCTTGGATCTGTTTGGTTTCCGCTTATCTGCATTCGGATCGTATGATGCGTGGAAAGAGAATCAAAAGGCAGGTATGGACAGAATGACTCTGTATGGAGGCGGACGGGCAGAAGTGATGTTGAATCCTTTTGCGTTGTTCAAGAAAGAAGCGCGTTCCATGCGGTGGGGAGTTGTCCCGATGTTCGGTGTCGAGTTGGGGATGATGAAGAAACAGGATGAGCAGGAGGTTATTTCTAAAACATATACGGGATGGACAGGTGGAGTACAGTTTAAGTATTATCCGATAGAGAACTTGGCTTTCTTCGTAGAACCACGTATGTCCTTCGTACCTTATACCTTTACAGAGAAGACGATTTCCGGAAAAGTGAATGAGTATTCTTTTATGGATAAGTTGATGAATATTAGTGTAGGGGTCGAATTGCGTCGTCCTACTCGTCCGCAATGGCAGCAGTTAGCCAAACTTAGGGGAGATTTTACTCCTTATTATTATACTTCTTATGCTGTCGGCATGACAATGCCGCAACAGTTGAACCGGCCTACTTCACGCCGTCCGGGTTTCATTACCGGAGCTGCGGTCGGACGGCAGTTTAGTCCGCTTTCCGGATTCCGTTTAGGACTTGACTTCAATAATGCGGCTACCCGTTTGGCGGATGCTAAGATTGACCGTTACACTTTTACGAGCCTTTCTTTGGATTATATGTTTGATATATCCAATTGGGTAATCGGTTATGATCCGGAACGTAAGTTTGGTACGGAAGTTTTTGCCGGTCCGGTCATTACCCATCGCTTTGAACCGGGAAAGACCTATTTGGGAGGAGAAGGCGGTGTACGTCCTTATTGGAGGCTAGG
>ERZ791741.1288-NODE-1288-length-21166-cov-3.860405_pt1 | contig 21166 bp, 10 predicted proteins | sample MGYA00510040_ERZ791741 | MGnify/ENA primary metagenome ERZ791741 (study PRJEB30046, sample SAMN00791960) | human gut metagenome | study: EMG produced TPA metagenomics assembly of the A metagenome-wide association study of gut microbiota in type 2... | reverse complement strand
GTATGGGGATTCGGGCCCTAAATTCGTTGAATGTATACATCGTACTAATTTTTTTAAAGGTACATATTATTTTTAATTAATCAAGATCAGAGTATTTGGTATTCCAAGTACCGGAGAAATTTGTTTATCGGTGAGGTGGAAACCCGTTTGAAGTAGATTTTGAAGGAACGGAGTGAAGAGAACGGATAGCAACAGGACATCCACCCGCCCACATTCAAGAACTGGAGGAAGTACCGTTCCGTAACATTCAAACAGACAGGATACACCCTGAACGGGAACATGCTGACCATCAATGCGCTGAAACTCCGTCTGAAGTTCCACCGGTCAAGACTAGCCGAAGGCAAAATACAGACACTGAGCTTGACATGAGGTTGAGACTATAGGATATATTTGGATAATGGTACTTTCTGATTAGTTTTAAGAAGTAGTTGCCTAATGGCTGTTTTTGAAAAAAGGACAATACCACTATGGGATATCATAGTAAGACTGTAACCTGAATGTAACTGTATGGTAATATTCGTTTAAATAACATACAATTATTTTGCAAAATATTTAAAAAATGTAAATTTTAATTTAACGCAAAAAAGTAAAGGTATGAAAATCAAAGAAAGTACTACTTTCAAGTTCATTGGGTTACTGTATGTTGCAGGTTTATTGCAAGGGGTACCGGTGGTTTATGCAACACAGTCTGCTAGGAGAGCGGGTATCACCCAGCAGGCGGTGTATCGTATCAGTGGATGTATTACTGATGCTAATGGTGAGCCGATTATCGGAGCCAATGTTCTTGTGAAAGGGGCTGCTACCGGTACCGTAACAAATATTGACGGTGAGTATGCATTGAATGTATCCACGGGTGATATCCTAATGATTTCTTATATTGGATATATCCAGCAGGAGATCAAATTGAAGGGAGAAAAACAACTGAACATTGTTCTTCAGGAAGACAGTCAAATTTTGAACGAGGTTGTTATAGTTGGATATGGTACCCAGAAAAAGGTAAATCTAACCGGAGCTGTCGAACAAGTGACAAGTGAAGTGTTTGACAACCGTTCGGTACCCAATGTGACACAGGCCCTTCAGGGGTCTATTCCGAACTTGAATATCAAGCTGACAGATGGAAAACCGACCCGTTCGGCCAGTTATAATGTACGTGGTACAACTTCTATTGGGCAGGGAGGTAATGCCTTGGTACTGATTGATGGTGTGGAGGGTGATCCGTCGATGTTGAATCCCAATGATATTGCCAGCGTATCTGTATTGAAGGATGCTGCTTCCGCCTCTATTTATGGAGCTCGGGGAACATTTGGGGTAGTGCTGATTACTACCAAAGAGCCAATGAAAGATAAAACCTCAATTACCTATACTGGTAACTTTTCAGTGCAACGTCCTGTGACTGTTCCGGACTTTGTTACAGATGGGTATGAATATGCCAGTCACTTTTATGAAGCCTATCATGCCTGGAACAATTATTCGGCTGATCCCAAGAATATTAATAAAACTCAGGATTTCTCTTTGAGTTGGCTTGAGTTATTTAGAAAACGCAAAGAGCAAGGTATCACTACTGAAGTAGAAAGAGATGTTACGGGTAAGTATGTTTATTACGGCAATACCGACTACTATGATGCTCTTTACAAGAAGAATACATTTGCTCAGGATCATAACCTGTCGTTGACTGGTAGCAACGGAAAGTTGAATTATTATATTTCCGGCAGATATTACGGATACGACGGATTATTCCGTTACAATACGGATGATTACAACATGTTGAATCTACGTGCCAAGGGCTCTATTCAGTTGTTCAGCTGGTTGAAGATAGAGAATAACATGGAATTTTCCAATATGGATTACCACAATCCAATGAATGTGGGGGAAGGTGGTTCTATCTGGCGTAATATCTCGGATGAGGGTCACCCCAGTGCACCCATTTTTAATCCCGATGGAAGTCTTACTTATTCTGCTGCCTATACGGTGGGTGATTTTATTTATGGAAGGAATGGTATAGATACTAATGACAAGGTGCTCAGAAATACTACGGGTTTCACTGCCTCTTTCCTGGATAATAAGCTACAAGTAAAAGGGGACTTTACTTTTCGCAACACAGACAATGCCAAAACACAACGTCGTGTACCGGTACCATATAGTAAGGTAGAGGGAATCCCTCTTTTGCTGAGTGAGAAATACAACGACCTTAAGGAGAGTACACAACGTACAGAATATCTAGCGACCAATATCTATGCTAACTACGAAAATAAGTTTGGAGATGCTCACTTTATAAAAGGTATGTTGGGGTATAACTACGAACAATCCAGATTCAAGAGTCTAGAGGTTCAGCGTAACGGCTTGTTATTGGATGCCTCTGAAAATATTAATCTAGCATTGGGGGATGCTATTACTACTGCGGGAGGATACAATAAATGGAGGGTAGCCGGGGGATTTTTTCGTTTAAATTACGCTTTTAAAGACCGCTATTTGATAGAAGTGAACGGACGTTATGATGGTTCTTCAAAATTTCCCTCCAATCAACAATGGGCATTTTTTCCTTCTGTGTCAGGTGGCTGGCGAATCTCGGAGGAACCCTTCTGGCATATGAGTGACGATATCTTTTCGAATGTTAAGTTGCGTGCATCGTATGGGTCTCTTGGTAATGGTAATGTGTCGCCATACAGTTATCTGGAATTATTGAGCATTCGGACTTCCGATCGTGTATTGGGAGGAATGAAATATAAATATACCAGTGCTCCTGGTGCTATGCCTCACGGATTGACCTGGGAAACTGCTACTACCACCGATATCGGACTTGATTTTGCAATGTTACGTAACCGTCTGACTTTTTCGGGAGATTACTATATACGTAAGACGACAGATATGTATACGGTTGGTGTTACCCTACCGGATGTGTTTGGAACTACTTCGCCAAAAGGGAACTATGCCGATATGACTACCCGTGGCTGGGAAATTACGTTGACTTGGCGTGACCAATTTTCACTTGTCGGAAAACCTTTCAATTACGAGATACGGGGAACCTTGTCTGATTATATATCTAAAATTGATCGGTATAACAATACTGACAAGAGCCTGAGCGATTATTACGAAGGACAAACCGTAGGTGAAATATGGGGATATATAACTGAAGGACTGTTTAAGGATCAGGCTGATATAGATAGCCATGCTTCGCAGAAACTTATTCAGTCTTCCTCAAAAAATATCTGGTATCCGGGTGATGTGAAAATTAAGGATCTGAATAACGACGGAGTTATTGATTATGGAACCAATACACTTGATGATCATGGTGATAAAACGGTGATTGGTAATAGCCTGCCCCGTTTCTCTTACAGCTTAAACCTGAGTGCGGACTGGAATAATATTTTTGTATCTGCCTTTTTTCAAGGGGTAGGTAAGCAAGATTGGTATCCGAGTTCAGAATGTATATTCTGGGGACAATATAACCGTCCGTACAACAACATGCCCACTTGGCATCAGGATAATTACTGGACTGAAAAGAATCCGAATGCTTATTTGCCGCGCTATACCGGCTATAACAGTTCTGTGAAGAGTACCGTGCAAACGCGGTATCTTCAGAATGTGGCTTATATCCGTTTGAAAAATCTTCAGATCGGATATAATCTGCCAAAGCAGTTTGTATCCAAGGTCTGCATTCAGAATGCCCGTGTTTATCTTTCTGCGGAAAACCTTTGGTGCTGGTCGCCGCTTTACAAGCACACGAGAGATCTGGATGTGACCAATATCTATGGTTCTGATGTCGATCTGACCGATGGAGGCAGTGGCGATGGCAACAGTTATCCGCAAATGAAAAGTATCAGTTTAGGTTTATCACTCACATTTTAATCATTGAAATATGAAACGATTTATATATTCTTTTTTATCTGTTTGTCTATTTTTCTCCTCTTGTTCTTTGGATGAATCTCCGCAAGCTTCGGTAGATAAGGATGCGATATTCGGTAGTGAGAAAGGGCTCGCTACATATTCTTATTCTTTTTATAACATATTGCCTTCAGTAGCTAATGGTTTTAGGCAAGATGCAATGTGTGATTACGGTGCTGTAACCAGTTTCGATTCTTTTCTGAGAGATGGCGCTTATTCGGCAGAGAACAGCAGTGGATGGTCATGGGGGGAGCTTCGGAATATCAACTATTTTATAGAAAACTGTGTCAACGAAAACGTGGATACTGCTGTGCGTAATAATTATATAGGACTGGCACGCTTTTTCCGGGCTTACTTTTATTATATGAAGGTGGTACGCTTTGGAGATGTACCTTGGATTGATAAGACCTTTGAGGTGGATAGCGAAGAGTTGTATGCCGGACGTGACCCGCGTACGGTAGTTATGGATCACGTACTTGAAGATTTGAATTTTGCTTGTGAGAATATTACCCGTACCAAGGATGAGACGGGGTCCTTAGTTACCAAGTGGGTGGCTTATGCGCTGAAGTCACGTATTTGTTTGTTTGAGGGTTCTTTTCGTAAATATCATGCTGAATTGGGATTGGAAGATACGTCTGACCGCTGGTTTCAAGAGGCGGCCTCTGCTGCCGATGTGGTGATAAAAGAGTCCGGACACTCTTTGTACACGGGAGCGGGAACAGAGGCTTCGTTCCGTACTTTGTTTATCAGTGACACTCCAGTGACAAGCGAGGTAATGCTGGCCAGTTGCTGCGATGCCAATCTGGGTGTATTGGGTGAAGCTAACTGGTGGTGGACCTCCGGTACATTTGGTGCCCGGTTCAGTATGATACGTACGTTTATCAATACTTTTCTGAATACTGACGGCACTCCGTTCACGTCCCGTTCGGGATATGAGAAGATGGAGTTTTATGATGAATGTCAGGGACGTGACCAACGTCTAGCACAAACCATTCGTACTCCGGGATATCAACGTGACGGTAAGCCGGCAGCTCCAAATTTCAACGGATATTCGTTTACAGGTTATCAGCCTATCAAGTATACTCTAGATGCCTCGCGTTATGATGAAGGCGCACTGAATACGAATGCTATTCCTCTGTTTCGCTTTGCCGAGGTATTATTGAATTATGCAGAGGCGAAAGCGGAGATGGGGACGCTGACGGATGCTGACTGGGGAATGACTGTGGGCGCATTACGTGCCCGTGCAGGTATAACGGGAGGGCTGTCGACGAAGCCGACCAAAGTAGATACTTATCTTCAGCAGAACTATTTTCCTACTATCACTGATCCGGTAATTCTGGAAGTACGTCGTGAGCGTTCCATAGAGTTGGCACTTGAGGGCTTCCGTTTTACGGACCTTAAACGTTGGAAACGGGGAGAGCTAATGACGATGCGCTGGACAGGTATCTATATTCCAGCACTAAATGTACAGATGGATCTTGACCATGATGGTACTACTGACGTGATTTTTTATAATGGTACGGCACCTACGGGATTGCCGGCTTGTTGTACTCCGATTGCGGTAGGGGGAAAGTCGCAGCAAGGAATAACGGGAGAGACTTCCGGTAACTTAACTTGGTCTGACAGTGATCCTAGAATCTGGTATCCCGACGGACGTCAGTATTATTATCCTATTCCTGCTTCTGCCATCTTGAAAAATAGTAATTTGAAGCAAAATCCTGGCTGGTAACTTATAAATAAAAGAAGTAAAAATGAGTAAATTAATAACTTTAATCCTGTCAGTTGTTTTGCTGGCAGGTACCCTGCAAATACAGGCTTCCAATGGAAAGCCTACCAAAGCATCCTGTGTCATGAACGTAGCTACTTTCAATCTTCGTATGGATACGCCGAAGGATGATGAAAATGCTTGGCCTAAACGCAAAGAGATGGTGAAGGGATTGATTCGTTTCCACGACTTTGATATTTTCGGAACACAGGAGGGGTTTAAGCATATGCTGGACGACATTACTGAACTGGATGGTTATGCATATATTGGTGTTGGGCGTGATGACGGAAAAGATATTGGCGAACATTCGGCTATTTTCTATAAGGCCAATCGCTTTGAAGTATTGGAGCAAGGAAATTTCTGGCTTTCTGAAACACCGGATGTGCCGGGGTTAGGCTGGGATGCCACTTGCTGTAACCGCATCTGTTCCTGGGGAAAATTCCGTGATAAAGAGAGCCAATGTGAATTCTATTTTTTCAATTTGCATTATGATCACCAAGGGAAGGTAGCACGTAGAGAATCTTCGAAACTCTTGTTAGCCCGTATCCGTCAGATTGCTGGTGAGGAAGTGCCTGTTTTGGTGACTGGAGATTTTAATGCAGTGCCTATAGAGGAGCCAATACGAATACTTGCTGCTGACGGGCTGCTATTAGATTCCTATGAGGTTTCGGAACAACCTACTTATGGGACTACAGGCACTTATAATAGCTTTAAAACAGATTCTGATATGAAAGGTCGTATTGACTACATTTGGGTAACAAATAGAGTAGCTGTGCAAAAATATGGCGTATTGAATGATATGCAATATGGACATTTTCCATCTGATCACTTTCCAGTAATGGTACAAGTGGTTCTTTAGAAAGATATAAGAGGAGGATGTGTGGGTTTTAAAGGGACAGAGTTTTTATCCGGACTTCTGAGTTTACACAAAATCGTGAAAAGTGTCTGGTATAGAGTCAATCTCATCGAGATAGACTGTTTCGTTACACACTCTAAGATCTGTGGCAAGTGGAATTGTGTGTACCAATTTTTATAATTGAGCGATCGCAGCTATACTTGTCCCTAATGTGGTATACACCACGACTATAATGCCATTTGCAACATTAAAAAATTTGGCTTGAAAGTCCTACCCATGGAATGTGAAGAAACAAATTTGTAAATTGTTTTCTTGTGGATGAACCACCTCGTGCCCCGAAAGCAATGACGGGAAGAATTAGGAAAGGACTACAGGTATATCTGGAATTGCTAAATCTTTAGTTCATAAAGCGTTAACGGTTTGTTCGCAGAAAATGTTTTATTAGAAAAATGCCACCTATTAAGAATTTATGTTTCTAAAATAGGTGGCTTCTACTTATTGGATAATATTATAGGCTAGATTCCATATCCAGTTCCTTTATTTTTAATGTAGATAATGTTAGTTTCCATCCATTTGGAGATGCTGTACATTGGAAATTTTTCTCAATGGGTCCGGAAACGGTTAAGCTCTTTTTTTCTAGTAGCCCCTTAAGATCATTTGAAGATAGATTTCTGAATATATCTATATTTTCTTTTCGCAAGAAATTAACTATATGTGTGCCTGAAACGCTCTTTTGTGTACACTTATCTAATATATCTACATTTTCTATTTCTAAGCAGACTTCTTTCCCTATCATCTTTAACTTTCCGACTCCGGACATCTCATACATATTACTTTGCGCAATGATTCCATTAAATGGATAGGGAAGTCGTTGATAAAGGCTTTTTATAATTTCGTTTCGTTTCGTTTGTATCTGTTCCGATAGTCCATGGTATCCTCTTAGGTCTAATCTGGAGATTATATCTTCAACGGCTTGAGTTATTTTTTCAGTGGGAGAAAGATTCATATCAAATCGTTTGTATAATACCAGTGACTCATTCCAGTCTTTTCCTCTAGCCGGTTTTATTATTTCAATGTCATCCAGATCGTTTCGTTTCATGTACTCTTTTATGGTGTCTAGGGAAACATGATCTTCATGTATCGTTTCGTGTTTCCCATCTTCGTGATGGATGTGGAGAACCTTCTTTTCTGAACCTGGTACTTCAGGAGCTTTGTAGGATTTATTATTTTTTCCTTTTAGCCAGCAAGCTACTGATATATCGAAAGAATATCCACTTAGGTCTTTGTCAAAGCAGCAGTGCCATTTGGTATTGGGGAATACCTTGATTAATTTTTCAATTTGCCCTTGTGTAACATGTCCACCAACGGAAATAAATGCAGAAGTAGTCTGCTTACTGAATCCTTGAAGTTCATAAAAACTCATGGCATCAATAGCTGACTCAAATAGATATAGGTCGGTAACTTGGTTATAAGGAACGAAGTTTGCGATCCAACAGCTTGAGGATTTGTCTCCACCTTTACAAAATGACTTATAATTAACATCATTTTCAGGGAAGTAATTTCTCATTTCAAGGTTGGTAATTTCCATCTGTCCTGGTTTCCGGAATGGAAATGCTATAGTGTTATGCTTACCAGTAACGTAAATATGGCATCTACTTCGGAAATCATCTATTGTTTTGGGAGATAGCTTTCGTCGAACTGTTAAAAATTCATTATTACTATCGTTTAACGTCTTTGGTGCCCAAGCTTTTATATCAAAAGTTACCGGATGATTATCATTACCTCTATTCTGTGACTGATATGATGGAACATTAATTGAGGTATTATCGGCTGATAAATAACGACTCAGTACTTCATTCACACCGGCAAATCCCCCTTTGGTTGTACTACCAAACCTATCAAGACGATTCTGGACAAAGTTTATTAGATTACCTTTGTCCGTGGCAGGAGCCATACGAGAAAAGTAGGTACTCTTTGCCGGATCTTTGGGATTGAATATTACGATTTCATCTTCAGGATGTTTAGGATTTCCTAAAAACAAGCTCAAAAACTTTTCTCCGCCAGCGGGATTTACCCAGTAGCCGAGTGATCTTGCTATTTCTTGTATGGGGATTCGGGCCCTAAATTCGTTGAATGTATACATCGTACTAATTTTTTTTAAAGGTACATATTATTTTTAATTAATCAAGATCAGAGCAGCTGATACTATATTTCAGCAGAAGCTTCGGCCATTCCATAGAGCTGCTTACTTACTGTTAATCCCCAACCTAGAGGGGTTTTATTCAGTCCGATAAGGTTACTTATCCCATTAATAGATGTCGTCTCTACCTTTTGGCCAGATAATAGTTTCTTTATTGTTTCTGAGGATTGGTTACTGAGATCGATTCCATTACTTTGTAACTGTTCAATTTTTCCTGTCGTTGCATCTTTGATCCGCAGATTACTTATACTGACTGCTCCGTTATCTTCTGTAATATCACCAATTAACGTTCTTGATCCGGATGTCTCTATTTCTACGTCTTTAATACTTTCATTTGAGGGTGCTTCAATAATATGATCCTGAACTGTTTCTTTTATTGAGGTAGGGATTTCTATTTGCGTATCCTTGGTACCATCATTGGAAGTTGCTTCTGTTAAAACATCTTGGGTTACTACTTCATTGAGATCTTCTATTTGCATTTCAGAGCCAGATTCTGCCATTTTTAGTTCAACTTCTTCCTTAAAGTTATCAAGAATTTCCTGCCTTTGGCTTTGGCGCCAATTTTCCATCCATTCTTGCTCGTTATCAGTTGTTAGGTTCAACATTCGATTTTCATATGTCTCTTCCACTTCATTAAGTGACTTAATTAATCTATTGATTTTTTCATTAATATCTTGGGAAAAATCTATGGTTAGCTCTTCTTTATATAGCTTTCTAATGACCTCAGATTGGATTTTCTCCGATGGATTGTCAATCTGCAATATAAGTTCTGGTTTTTTCTGTATGGCCATGAGTTGCGCTTCTTCGCATAGATTAGAGATTTCGCTTATTAAGTATGGATTTTGTTGTATAGCTTCCATTTGTACTTTTTCGGAAGGGTTGGCTATATATTTGATTGTATATGGAACTTTCTGTACGGCCATGACCTGTACCATTTCCGTCGGGTTCTGGATATCTATAATTGCGTATGGATTTTTTTCGATGGCCATCATTTGTATTGTTTCACATGGAATAGGGATTTCGCTTATTAAATAAGGACTTCGCTCTATAACCTCCATCTGTACCATTTCGCTTGGATTTTTTATATAAGTTATTAAGTATGGATTTTTCTTTATCACTTCCATTTGTACCTTTTCTGTAGGTTCTTTTATATACCTGATTGCATCTGCTTCCTGTTTTATAGCTGCCATTTGAGTTTTGTCTGATGGATTCTCAATATGTTGTATAACAGACGGGTTCTTTTTAATGGCTTCTAATTGTACTTTTTCCGTCGGGTGATCGATATATCTTATTACATACGGTATTTTTTTTATAGCTAACATCTGTACCTTTTCAGAAGGGTTAGCTATATGTTTAATTATATAGGGATTTTTCCGTACTACTTCCATTTGTACCTGTTCTAAAGGATTTACTATATATTGGATTGCTGACGGATCTTTTTGTATAGTCGCTAGCTGTATTTTCTTCGATGGGCTTGTTATATATCTTATAGACTTAGGATGTCTTTGTACAGCTTCTAATTGTGCCTTTTCTGTGGGATTGGTGATGTAACGGATCGCCTCCGGATCTCTTTGTACAGCTATCAGCTGTAGCCGTTCTGATGGATTTTCTACACTTTTTATTGTGTATGGATTGAATTTAACCTGCTTAATAGCCTGTTCTTCATCAATTAATGCGTTATACATCATAACTTGTTTGTTTGAGTTAATCATGTTCAATAATGTTTCTTTTACGGTTCCCATGTTGATTCTGTTTTTAAATTAATATTAAGTTGTTATAAATCAGCAGATCTATCTGCCATTACATTTATTTCTTTTCCTACCGTAACACTCCACCCTAATAAGGTTTTAGTCAGATGGACCGTATTACCATCAGGCATTTCTACTTTTTGCCCGGAGAGTAGTTTCTTAATACTTCCTGCGGGCAGTTGTGAAGGGTCGAGATCGCTACTTTTCAATTCTCCAATAGTACCAGTCGCTTTATCACTTATTCGTAAGTTACTTGTAAATATTGGAGTGTTATTTTCCAATGTGATGTCTGCAATTAAAGTTTTAGACCCAGATGATTGAATTTTCATGTCCTTAATGACTGATGTGTTTTGAGAATTATAAATAGAAACTTCCTCGTTATTTATTTTATCTTGTGAGATAGTTACGTTCTCACTTTCAGTTGAATCTTCTTTCTTATCTGCTGATTGTCCGATAGGAGTAAGAGTGAGTTGTATCTTTCTTTCTAAAGCAGACAATTCGGATTTTAGGGTTTTAAGTTCCTCTTCTTTTCTCCAAGGTGTGTTAATGATTTCTTTCAATGATGGAATATCCGGAATCAATGTAGAGTTTTCTTTTTGTGCTCTTGCAATAAGTCTGGGGATATTATTTAAAGCATTTAAGAAGTTGTTTGCTATGGCTAATGGAGAATAGCCAGTGATTATACCGTTATTATGGGTATATTTATAGGCCCCTTTTACAAAAAAACGATTTTGCAACTCTTGTTTGTTCTCTTTGGTTATCCATTCTGATTTTACAATAATAGGGAAGTCATATATTTTTCCGATAGTTCGGTATTCCTCTGTATTTTTGTTAACAGGTATTTTTAACAAAAAATCAGCAATACTTTCATTGTTGATGACTTTTAATCCATCCAGCTGTATGAGGTTTATGATATTGCCTTTTTCGTCTTTTTGTACACTATTCAAAAAGGTTTCATAATCAGTACTCATAAGAGATATATGTTCGCTGTTACGTTCAACAGTCTGTATATAATTATTTAACTTATTGTTTGTTTGATTTTTCGCTTTTAGGAATGACTTTCGCTCACTTTCTAATGCCATAACTTTCTTTTCTATTTTGGCTTTATCCAATAAGTCTGTATTTCCTGATAAGATGGCCATATATTCGGAAAAATTCATACCGCTTTTTTCGTCTACTCCCCCTTCATCAATGGTACGCGCTCCCATTGCTCCATTTTTCAACTGAGAAATGAAGGTTTGTTTACAATGAAGTAAATTGAATTTATAACTATCAAGAGACTTTTCTACAGCATAGATGATTACGTCTACCTTGTTATTGGCATACAATTTGGCTATCTCATTTCCTTTACGAACAGCTCGTCCATCTCTTTGTGAAAGATCGGAAGGACGCCAAGGGGTGTCAAGATGGTGGATTGCTACAGCTCTTTGTTGAGCGTTTACGCCGGTTCCTAACATAGAAGTGGAGCCAAAAAGTACTCGGACTTTTCCCTCATTCATCTCCTGAATTACCTTTTTTCGTGCTTTCTCTGTTTTACATTCTTGAATAAAACGGATTTCATTCTCCGGAATATTGTGTTCTTCGACAAGTTTACGCTTAATTTCACTATGAATATTCCATGTACCAGGTTGAAATGTGCCTAAGTCTGAGAAGACGAATTGTGTACCTTTTTGTTCATCAAATTTACGATAATATCTGGCTATTTCATTGGCACAGTGGTTTGCCTTATTATTGGGGTGATCAGAATAACAGTTACTTATTAATCGCATATCAAGAGCCATCTTACGGGCATAATCGGTTGCTATTAACATTTTAGCCTTTTCTTCCGTTTCAGATAATGGGGGACGACCTAATATCGTCGCATCCCCAGTTTCAGCAAATTTCATCAATTTTTGGATAAACTCTTCCTGTTCTGGTGTCGGAGGAATATTATGGAGAATTTCATTCTTAGCAGGACGATCCACACCAACATCTTCTGCAGTGCGATAGTCTGTTATTTCATTGTAGAATGTTGCGAGTTCAGGTACTTTGATAAAGTATCGAAAGCGTTCTTTCTGTACTATATTATTGGTGACAGAGAACTCAAAATCGGTTGTTTTTTTTGCAAAGATTGCGGCCCATGCATCAAAGCAATTGATATTTTGTCTTTTTAGCTCTAATGGACGAAGATATTTAAATAGTAAATAAAGCTCTGTTAAACTGTTGGATATGGTAGTTCCCGATAGAAAAGTTGCTCCCAGATCCCTGCCTGTACGTTCCTGAATGGTACGGATGGCAAAGAGCAAATTGAGGGCTTTTTGGCTACCTTCAGAGTTTCCAAGCCCTGCGACACGGGTATGTCGAGTGTTAAATGTTAAATTTTTATACTGATGGCTCTCATCAACGAAAATATGGTCTATACCCATTTGAGCGAAATCAATGATATCATCCTTACGTTGGGATATATCATGAGCAATCTTTTCTAATTTAGCATTAAGGTTGAGCTTTCGTTTCTCTAAACCTTTGATCATAGCATTAGATACGTCTTTTCCCTGTGATCGCATTGTTTCTAAATTCTCTTCTACTGAATCAAGTTCAGTTTGTAAGATCTTTCGCATCATGTCAGGTGATTGGGGAATTTTGGCAAATTGATCATGCGACATGATGATGCAATCGTAATTATTGTTTTTTATGTTATTAAAGAACTGTTTCCGGCTTTTCGGAGTGAAGTCCTTCTCTGTTGCATAGAGAATTTTTGCGTTGGGATATGCGGTATGGTAACATTGTGCAATCTCTGCTATATTAGCTTTCAGACCAATTATTATGGGTTTATGGACGAGTCCTAAACGGTGCATTTCATGTGCTGCAACGCACATTATTAGAGTTTTACCTGTACCGACTTCATGGTCACCAATCCCTCCGCCATTCTGTATGAGCATCCAAATACAATCTTTCTGACTAGGATATAATCCAGAAATTCCCAGTCCTTTGAGGTTTAGATCAGGAAATGTCTGGTGAGAGCCATCATAAGCTGGACGGACGAAGCAATTAAACTTTTTATTGTATTCATTAGCTAATTGTTGTTGGAACTCCGAGGGTTGATCTTGTAGCCAATCAGTGAATCCATTCCGGATTTCATCAATTTTTGCGTTAGCCAATTGAATAGCTTCACTATCTCTTACTTTGATATCTCTATTATTGGCATCTTTGCCTATACATTTGCTGATGTCTGGTACCGTGTTTACTAAGGCATGTTTTAATAAAGTGATTCCATCGTAGTTCCGATAATATCCTTTTACTGCATATTGATCCGTGATCTTGGCATTTTTAGATTCTATGTTTACCAGATATTCATCTAGGTTTTCCATATAGCGGATATTAACCTCTGTTTCAAAAAGATTACTGGCATAATCTGCATATATCTTAGGAGAAATCCAACGTTCTCCGAAATTAAAGTCTAATTCATCGAACTTAATAGGACGTGGAGTAGCTTCTTGAAGTGCAATTAAGGATTCATTTACACGTGTGTCTATCGGGTTCTCTTGTTGCCACTGTTTGATTTGTTCAGCCTTTTCAATAACATTTCCGGCAATGAAGCTATCTTTTATTTCGTAGTTATTGATTAGCGGGTTGAAAAAGATTCTCCCTTTTAGAGCTTCTATAAGCTCCTCTTTAGATTGATAAAGTCCCTCCATATACTCCATATTTATCTCGCCGTACATATTGAGGGATGCAGCTAATGCTTCTTCTGGGGTTGCTACAGACACAGGTGTATCTATTGAGAAGCTAACAGGGTGATTGAAAATATCGGCTTTTATAAATTTATTATTCTCAACTCGTTCCAATGACAACATATCACGGCCACAAGCGTCCATTAAAATCAGCTGCACATTTTCTTTCTTATTTAGCGGTCCGAAACGTTCAGTAAAAGCGTCATACGTTGCATTTAAATTATAACGTTCTAGCTTTTGCTCGATATGTAGCTCTGCTTCTTTTGAGTACAAATGGTGATAATTGTCACGTATGGAAATATAAAGTAAGGCCTTTTCTTGTTGCTCTTTACCTAATTCTATAGGCTGAAACACTGCATCATATAGTGTTATTTTCCTTAGACACCCTATTTGATTATGTTCCTGAACGAGTGTGCCTTCTTGATAAAAGGACTTCATGTTTCCTGAGAAGGGACGTGCTCTCATTGGAGAGATTGACTGGGATTTTATCTCTTCTTTCTTCTGATTAGTGTTTCGGTGATTCTTGATATGTGTAATTCCCTGTTGGGCAGCTTGTCTCTCCCTATCTGAAAAACCGAATAGGTCATATAGATCCAGTAATGGAGGCTCTGTTGTTGCTTGAGTCTCTATGGCCAAAGGTCCTTTGTTTTTATTGCCCGGTGTTATAAACTTATCTATATTGAGATGATTAACAAGATCCTCCGTTAGCATTCGTTCCAACTCCTTGGAGATGCCGGTAACGCCTCCTTCATGTAAGTATACCATTGCTGGATGCCCATAAAGGTCCTTGTCTAAAAAGCGTTTTGTATAAATGACACGTTTACCATCTTGGAAATATCGATTTGTATTTGTTTTTATTTCAGTTGTATAGCCATCTAAAAATGCTGTTTCTCGCTCATTGAGAATCTGTTTACCAGAGTGCTTTTGTAAGACAATAAGGTCACTGCCAACTTCTGTTCCGGCGACTTCCCTGAAAAGATTGTTAGGTAAACGAATGGCAGAAAGAAGATCTGCATTTTGCATTAATAATTGTCGTTGAGCCTTATGTAGTGGAGCATTCATAACTCCCTGAGAAGTTATAAATGCTACAATACCACCATCTCTGACTGTGTCTAGCCCTTTTACAAAGAAATAATTATGAATTGTTTTTGCGGACAAGCGACGGGCTTCATTTTGACTATTATTAAATATCGGGTCAAAAATAGCTATATCACCAAAAGGTATATTTGAAGTGGCCACATCAAAGTATTCATTAAATGTTGGTTCTATCTTTTCGAAGCCTTCTATTCGTATCTTCTGTTCCGGGTAAAGGTAAGACAGTATTTTACCTGTCAACAGATCTTTTTCAAAAGCCATTATTGTGGCGTCTGTATTGTTGCTGAGAAAAGCATCCAGGAATACTCCTTGTCCTGCTGATGGATCTAATATACGTTGTGGCGTTACTCCATTCTTATACAATACATCGGAAATAGTAGAAGCAATTGTTGGAGGGGTATAGAATGACGTCAGTACAGAGCTTTTCAGACTGCTAATATACTGTCTATACTCATTCTCTGTATTGACATGGGTTCGGATTAGTTCGTGTAACTCCAGTATCATAGGGAAAAGAGGTAACTGAGACTTTGTCCACCGAGAACGATCAAGAGGATTTAAGATACATTTTAAGCCTCCAAATCCACAATAACGGGAAAGAATCTCCTTTTCTTGGATGTTGGCAACTCTTTTCGAACTTTCCAAATCAAACAAAAGACGAATCGCTTCAATATTATCTCTTAATTTTTCTTGCTTATTAAATGCCATATTTTTCCAAGTAAAGAGTTATTTCACCAGTTAATTCAATGTATAGGGAATGATAATAAGAAGATTGTTCAAAGTCATCTGAGAGTGTGTATTTTGCAAAAATGGAATTAAAGTTAGATTCCATCTTTTTTATTAGAAGCAATACTTTATCATCTGGAACCTCTTTTTCAAATTCATCTTTTATGATGGTAAGTATCAAGTAATGCTTGGAGAAATGTAATCCCTTCATTAGTTCCTTCATGGCTATTTCCTGAGCATCCATTACTGTCTTACCATCTAATCTGGACTTTTCAAAAAGAATAGCGGCGTTATCCGATCGTTCTTTGATGAAATCGATGTCATCCACTTTTTCTGGATGATATTCTTTTAGATAATTCAATAAATAGAGTTCATAATATGATAACTCTTGTAATTTCACTTGTTGCATAATGTTTTAATATTTTAATATTATAGGATTCATAAAGTGGCGGATGAATCAGTACTACTTTGTATTTGTTTCCCTATTGTAAGCCCCCACCCCAGTGGAGTTTTACAGAGGCCTGTTAAATAGCCTTTTCCACTATTTGTTGTGAACTCCACTTTTTTGCCAGAGAGAATTTTTTCAATGCATTCACTGGGTTGATCTAATAGCCTTATTCCATTGCTGTTTAAGGGTTCTGTTTTACCAGTTATCTTGTCTTTAATTCGAAGATTGGTTATTTCCTTTTTTGATGAGATGTCTCCTATTAGGATCTTAGTTTCTGAAGAATATAATTCCTGTTCCTTAAGGTTGGTTGTATTATGATCCTTCTGGGTAGATTGGGTCTTGTTCTGGAACATACCTGGATATTTCTCTTCCATCTCTGTTCTAAACTTATCTTTTTTTTCCTGTATCGACATTTGTAGAGGATCTTCTTCTGCTGCCTTACCATAAGTTTGGTACACTGTTCGATATTCAAATTTTAAACCGACTAAATTATTAAGAAGTATCTGTGTTTTTTTCGCAAGTTCTGTTGGTTCTACCATAGCAACATTAATAGGACGTCCATACATCTTTTCAAGTGCTATTTTGCATACGGAAGGCGTCGGTTCCTCCATCTCTATGATGGAGTAAGCATTGTTTTTCACTGCTTCTATCTTCATCTCTTCAGTCGGATTAGAGATAAACTCAATGGCATATCCGTTGCTTTGTACAGCTGCCATTTTCACAGCTTCAGATGGCTTAGAAATGTATTGTATAGCTAATCCGTCATTTTTTACAGCTGCCATCTGTATAGTTTCTGAAGGATTTCGCATGCCTTGAATAGCGCTTGCATCTTTTTGAACTTTCTCTAATTGCCTGTTTTCTAATATATCATTAAGAAACTGCTTGATTCGTTCTGTAATTGTTGCCATAGATATTTTAGTTATAAGTTATAAATTAGATACTTGCCGATGATTCTACAGTGTTTTGAAGCTGTTTGCTTATTGTGAAACTCCATCCTAAAGGAGATTTGCACAAAGTAACTGGATTCAGCTCTCCGGAATTATTAGGCAATTCAACTCTCTTTCCAGAAAATAATTTCTTTATAGAATCAGCAGGCTGATCAAAAAGAGAAATGCCGTTTGTTTGTAGGTTCTCTGTAGCTTCCGTTACTTTATCATTGATTCTAAGATTGTTGAAATCTATAGTTAGTGAATTGGGCTTTCCAGACAATATCATGTCTGTTTGTAATGATTTGATTTTCGTTACGGGATATTCTATATTTTCTACTTTATAATTGACTGAGATACTGGATTCTGTAATTTGTATATAATAGGGAGCATGTGTTTCTAGGGCATGTGCTATTGGGCCATATCCTAAACTCCGATATTGTGTACATAATTCTGTTATATCTTTTTTGAGGTGTAATATTCGGTTGTTTTCTTGTTCCCACAGCTGTTTTGCTTCATTAGCTTTACCGATAGCTTCTATATATTCAGGTCTGTTCATTGCTTCTTTAGTGGCAATACCTTGTTGTTCCAAGCCCCCCAATATTCTCTGGGCATTGTCGTACAGCTGGATTTGTGCCTTATTTAGAGTCTCTAATTTTGTATTGTTATCTTTATGACTGTCTACTCCAATGGTAGACTCTATCATATTAGTAGACTTATTTACATCATTCAAAATAGACATCAAATATCTGGGATCATCTGATATTTGGGATAGCCAACTTTTTAAATATTGTGCGTTTTCTTTTTGAGGAAGTACCGCTATGCCAAGATCTCTACCAGCTACAGCAGATGATAATTCAGCAATCAATTCCTCTTTTGCATATTGGGAATCTCCGAAGAACTCTCCAAATGTTCTATTTAGCCTGCTGCTGTGCCCTGTACTATGTGCCATTTCGTGGAGTGCAGTAAAATAGAAAGATTCTTTTTTAAAGAATTGTTCATAGGTTGGTAGTACGATGCTATCACTCTTTCTATTATAAAAAGCTCTGTCTTGTTGCTTTAATTCTATCGGACATATCCAACTTTGTTCTGTGATTGCTTTATCTATCAGTTCATTGTGATATCCGTCAGATCTGGTATTCAATTGAGTTTGAAATCGTTGTTGCAACTTAGCCCATTCTTCGGGGAATTTTTCTGAATAGTTTGTTTGCTCAAGGTTGAATACACTGTAAAATTTTTGAAGAGGTTTTACTTTATAGTGTGCCTTTTCTTCATCAGAAAGAGAGTGATAAAATTCCTTTGTCACTTTATTACCGCTGATAATTTCTGTAATATACAGATCGTAAAAGGTGATAGGAAATGCACGTGCTCCTTTCAGTATTCTTATATTCCTTTCTTGAGCTTGGTGAAAAGTGATAAAAACAGGAGTACTATATTTATTTTCATCACATACTGCATATAATAATACTTTGTTGAGATTACTATATGGACGTCCGGACAGATTCTGTGGTACACCAATAAACGTTGGGGTGAACCATGGCTTTTGCCATTCTGAGGCATCTACTTCTTTGATTTTCTTTATAATTAGCTCTGTATATTTTTCAAGAGCAGGATTTATGTTATTATTCATTTTCCCTGTACAAATTATTTTCGTATTCAGTTAACCATTTTGTTGCATCATTTGGGGTCCATTCTTGTTCTGGTTTTCCGATAAAGCTCATGGCTTCTTCGAAGTCTTGTTTTAATTCTGGCTGGGACAAAACATAGTCGAGCATATTTCTTTGTTTGTTTTGAACCAAGTCGATAATATTATTTTCTGATTCCATAAAATTTATTTATTGGTTATGCGACAAATATATATGGGGACCGACGCAAAAAACTTGCGTTTTGGAGAAAAAATAAAAAAAACTCCCACGTCCTGAAGACGTGGGAGTTTCTTGAAAGAGTGATACCTTAAAGAGAAATAGCATCTATTGGTGCCAGTGCGTTTGTTCAAAGTTTAAATAATTTAGAGCCTCTAAGAAAAGATTAGCTTCTTCTTGGCTGTTATTGACTTTGGCCGCCAAAATGGGGTCCATATCTAATCTTAATAGAGTCCATTCAGAACCGCCTTCTGGTTTCCAGTATAAATGTACCATCGGTGTGCAGTAACCAATTCCGTTCGCCATTTTAGGCATTTCTCTTTTTACAGGGAAGGAACAAGGGATTATACCCTTCCAGAATCTGACAGTTGGTTGTAAATCGATGCTGATCCGCCCTATTTCGTCTTGCCATTCAATATCATTGATGGTATTCTTCTTTTTTGATGCTGGTCGATAACAGTGCCCTGTATAGTCGAAAGTGCGTTCCCATACAGCTTTTATTTCTCCTTTAAGTCTTATGTCATTTCGGTTTGACAATATATAGGTAATATTAAATTCGCTGTCGAATGGTCGGTTATGAATAACGACTCCTGTATTAACTTCCTCTTCAACCTGAACCATGCGTAGCGAGGGAAGGTCTGTTGGATCTTGTATTGTAAATGTCATATCTTTTTTTGTAGCATTATCTTTTCTATTGGCTTTTTGCCATGTTGTTTCTCCTCTTTTTCGGAATAATACACTTAATTCATAAGTTCCGGCAGGAGCGGTAACATAGCAGCGTCTCCCGGTTCCTTTCATCATTGCTCCATTCTCTGCAACAATAGCACATGGCTGATATTGGTCTACAATATTGCCATTATCATCAAGCAATACCATACGGAAATCTCCTTCCCATTTTTCTGGCATATTTCCTGTTTCCATATCAAAACCTGTCCAGTAGCCATAAAAACCAAACATATATCCTTCATTGCGATATATATTACTACCATATGGAATTGAGCCAGGTTCAATGTCAAACCAGTCCTTATCAGATTGTGAGAAGACAATTTTATCTGTTTTTCCAAAAGTACTCCAATGGGCTATGTCAATGGGATATTCTTCTAACTCGATAGGGCTATTATACCCTCCCTTTAGTGTTAAGGTATAGGTATATGTTTTACCTGCCTCCCACTGGTGATTTTTGGGTAGCTGATATACTCTTGCTTCTCCATCAACAGTAATAGTGACACTTACTCCTTCAGCCGTACTTATTGGAAGTAATATAGCTTCTACAATGATTGGCTCTTCATTATCATTAACAGTGAAGTTCCCCCCAGCTTGATAGTCCCCTTTTTCTCCGGTTGTAGTGATTGTATTGGCCACCGCATTAAACTTGGCTTGCTTATAGATTCCATTCCAGATAACAGACTCTACTTTGGCATTTCCTGTGTAATTATTCTTTTTGAGTACAACTCTGACTAAAGCCAGTGTATGCTTCATAACGACTTCGGCATCAGCATTAGAAGTACCGACAATAGTACTCCCATTTAAAAAATCAGTCTGATCTTCAATGTTAATAGGAATATTATCATGACTCTTAACAGTAATATCATAGGGAAAATAGCAATACATGTTTTTCATTGTGGATGAAAGCAATATGTTTTCTCCACTCCAAGAAGTACCGCTATAAGTGAACTTACTATTAATACAGGTATCATTATAGAATATACCTATTCTATCACCTGGTTTAAATCCTGTAACTACTCCTCTTGTAGCTGCCTCAGTCAAATTCTCTATTGTTGGCAGTAATGTTAATTTGATTCCAGTTTCTATTGGTGGTTCTGGTGAGATAGGGGTATCTGGCGATTCAGAGTCACAAGAGAACAACATACTGGCCAGCATTCCAAAAAGTAATAGTTTTTTCATTTCAGGTTTCATTTTAGTATTTACAAAAACAGAACAGGTTTTTACA
>ERZ791741.1287-NODE-1287-length-21173-cov-7.938204_pt1 | contig 21173 bp, 18 predicted proteins | sample MGYA00510040_ERZ791741 | MGnify/ENA primary metagenome ERZ791741 (study PRJEB30046, sample SAMN00791960) | human gut metagenome | study: EMG produced TPA metagenomics assembly of the A metagenome-wide association study of gut microbiota in type 2... | reverse complement strand
ATAACACCCTCCTGTAACTGTGGTTATGTACAGTATTATTTTTAACTGTATGTATAAACAGTGTCAAGGTGAGGGGAAGTGATTTTTTTGGGGCATGCATGGGACAAAAATGTCTGTTGTGGGGCATTTTGGGGCATGGTTGGGACACTTTGTTACATATGAACTTTGCCGATTTTCATATGACATGGAAATTCAAGAGTTTGATTCTACTAAAGAAAACACATGCTCTTGGGCGTTCTTTAGTGATTTTTAAAAATCCCGTATCACGCAGTTAAAGTGGCGGGCATACTCTTCAAGGCTGGTGATCCCCAACCGCACCCATTTAGGATGCGACCATTGCGGTAGACCGATGTAAATCATAACGCGTGAAGGATCTCTTCCACGCTACGCACACGGGCGATGCGTGGGTAGATATGGTTGATGCTGTTATTGTGCTGCTCGGCGCTAGCGGCACTACAGGCGTCTTCGGCAATCACCAGATTAAAGCCAAGTTCCCAGGCATTGCGGGCGGTGGATTCAACACCGATATTGGTCGAGATCCCACATAACACTATTGTATCGATACCTCGGCGGCGCAGTTGCAACTCCAGATCCGTACCGTAAAACGCACCCCACTGACGTTTGATGATTTCGATATCACTGTCAGTTGCACCTAATGCAGCTGGATGTTGCCACCAGTTTTCGGGCAACACTTTAGCGGGGGAGGGGGCATCAACCGGCTGTTTTAATGCTTCGGCGTAATCGGCAGACCAGCCAACGCGCACCAGAAACACGGGCTGACCGCTGGCGCGAAATTTCGCCGCCAGCTTCCCGGCGCGATTAACTACCTCATCGGCAGTATGTGGACCACCGGCAAAAGGTAAGATGCCTTCTTGTAAATCGATCACCACCAGCGCAGTGGTTTTAGCATTAAGTTCAAGCATAATTACTCCTGAAAAAACAAAATCGTGCCTCACACCTTAATGCGATTAGCCGATGGCGGAACGACAAATTTTGTTAATTTTTATGAGTTCGGGCAACACCTTTATAGCAAACTGGCGTAGAGTCTGATTTCAGGCCCGATATAAAGTGGTAACGAGGCGTTCCAGCGCGGGCCAGGCTCTTACGGTGCGGCAGAATTTCCAGTATAATAGCCGCCTTTTTTCATTCAGTTGTGACATACAGCTAACGCTGCGACTTGGTCACCTGCGCAGCAGGGGGCATCCGCCGGCAGCTAAGTTAAGGGATATCTCATGCGTACAGAATATTGTGGACAGCTCCGTTTGTCCCACGTGGGGCAGCAGGTGACTCTGTGTGGTTGGGTCAACCGTCGTCGTGATCTTGGTAGCCTGATCTTCATCGATATGCGCGACCGCGAAGGTATCGTGCAGGTATTTTTCGATCCGGATCGTGCGGACGCGTTAAAGCTGGCCTCTGAACTGCGTAATGAGTTCTGCATTCAGGTCACGGGCACCGTACGTGCGCGTGACGAAAAAAATATTAACCGCGATATGGCGACCGGCGAAATCGAAGTGCTGGCGTCCTCGCTGACTATCATCAACCGCGCAGATGTTCTGCCGCTTGACTCTAACCACGTCAACACCGAAGAAGCGCGTCTGAAATACCGCTACCTCGACCTGCGTCGTCCGGAAATGGCTCAGCGCCTGAAAACCCGCGCTAAAATCACCAGCCTGGTGCGCCGTTTTATGGATGACCACGGCTTCCTCGACATCGAAACTCCGATGCTGACCAAAGCCACGCCGGAAGGCGCGCGTGACTACCTGGTGCCTTCTCGTGTGCACAAAGGTAAATTCTACGCACTGCCGCAATCCCCACAGTTGTTCAAACAGCTGCTGATGATGTCCGGTTTTGACCGTTACTATCAGATCGTTAAATGCTTCCGTGACGAAGACCTGCGTGCTGACCGTCAGCCTGAATTTACTCAGATCGATGTGGAAACTTCTTTCATGACCGCGCCGCAAGTGCGTGAAGTGATGGAAGCGCTGGTGCGTCATTTGTGGCTGGAAGTGAAGGGCGTGGATCTGGGCGATTTCCCGGTAATGACCTTTGCGGAAGCAGAACGCCGTTATGGTTCTGATAAACCGGATCTGCGTAACCCGATGGAACTGACCGACGTTGCCGATCTGCTGAAATCTGTTGAGTTTGCAGTATTTGCGGGGCCGGCGAACGATCCGAAAGGCCGTGTTGCCGCTCTACGTGTTCCGGGTGGCGCATCGCTGACCCGTAAGCAGATCGACGAATACGGTAACTTCGTTAAAATCTACGGCGCGAAAGGTCTGGCTTACATCAAAGTTAACGAACGCGCGAAAGGTCTGGAAGGTATCAACAGCCCGGTAGCGAAGTTCCTTAATGCAGAAATCATCGAAGCCATCCTGGATCGTACTGCCGCGCAAGATGGCGATATGATTTTCTTCGGTGCCGACAACAAGAAAATTGTTGCCGACGCGATGGGCGCACTGCGCCTGAAAGTGGGTAAAGACCTTGGTCTGACCGACGAAAGCAAATGGGCACCGCTGTGGGTTATCGACTTCCCGATGTTTGAAGACGACGGTGAAGGCGGCCTGACGGCAATGCACCATCCGTTCACCTCACCGAAAGACATGACTGCTGCAGAACTGAAAGCTGCACCGGAAAATGCGGTGGCGAACGCTTACGATATGGTCATCAATGGTTACGAAGTGGGCGGTGGTTCAGTACGTATCCATAATGGTGATATGCAGCAGACGGTGTTTGGTATTCTGGGTATCAACGAAGAGGAACAGCGCGAGAAATTCGGCTTCCTGCTCGACGCCCTGAAATACGGTACTCCGCCGCACGCAGGTCTGGCATTCGGTCTTGACCGTCTGACCATGCTGCTGACTGGCACCGACAATATCCGTGACGTTATCGCCTTCCCGAAAACCACGGCGGCAGCGTGTCTGATGACTGAAGCACCGAGCTTTGCTAACCCGACTGCACTGGCTGAGCTGAGCATTCAGGTTGTGAAGAAGGCTGAGAATAACTGATATGACTCAAATACACGAAATCATTCGCGTTGCATCAAGGCGGCAACTGAGTGAACTCCCATGAGCATAGATAACTATGTGAATGGGATGAGCGAAGGCAGTCAACGAAGAGGCAGCGTGAAGGATAAAGTGTATAAGCGTCCCGTTTCGATCTTAGTGGTCATCTATGCACAAGATACGAAACGGGTGCTGATGTTGCAGCGGCGTGACGATCCCGATTTCTGGCAGTCGGTAACCGGCAGCGTGGAAGAGGGTGAAACCGCGCCGCAAGCTGCCATGCGCGAAGTAAAGGAAGAGGTCACCATTGATGTTGTCGCTGAACAACTGACCTTAATTGACTGTCAGCGCACGGTAGAGTTTGAAATTTTTTCACATTTACGTCATCGCTATGCGCCGGGCGTGACGCGTAATACGGAATCATGGTTCTGTCTTGCGCTTCCGCACGAGCGGCAGATCGTTTTCACTGAACATCTGGCTTACAAGTGGCTTGATGCGCCTGCTGCGGCGGCGCTCACTAAGTCCTGGAGCAACCGGCAGGCGATTGAACAGTTTGTCATTAACGCTGCCTGAACAGGCAGGGCTATCTGGAGATATTTTTATGGCAGGTCATAGTAAATGGGCCAACACCAGACATCGTAAAGCTGCGCAGGATGCAAAGCGCGGTAAAATCTTCACTAAAATCATTCGTGAGCTGGTAACCGCGGCTAAGCTGGGCGGTGGCGATCCGGACGCTAACCCGCGTCTGCGTGCAGCAATTGATAAAGCACTGTCTAACAACATGACCCGCGACACACTGAACCGCGCAATTGCACGTGGTGTGGGCGGTGATGATGATGCAAACATGGAAACCATCATCTACGAAGGTTACGGTCCTGGCGGCACGGCACTTTCTTTTATGCAAAATCACGAACTTGCTCATTTATAGTACTAAAACATATATCTGATAATTTATGTTAAGACTACATATTGTTTAGAAAGGTAGAAGGATGGAGAGAACACATACACCCAAATTGTCCGTTATTATGGGAGTATATAATTGCAAAGAGAAAAAACTTTTGTTAGAAAGTGTGAAATCTGTTATTAGTCAGACGTTTTTAGATTGGGAATTACTGATTTGCAATGATGGCTCTGTAGATGATACGGCAAATTTTTTGGATGAGATTTCAAAATTAGATAGTAGAGTAAGAATTTTATCTTATGATAAAAATTGTGGGTTGAATCATGCACTAAATACTTGCTTAAAAGAGGCTAGGGGGAAATATATTGCTCGTCAAGATGATGATGATAGATCATATCCACAGAGGTTTGAAACGCAGATTCAATTTATGGAGGAACACCCAGAGTATTCTGTTATTGGAACGAACGCTGACGTGTATGATGATAATGGGATATGGGGGAGTTATAAAGTCGATGAAAAACCAACGAAAGAATCTTTCTTGTGGAATAGCCCATTTATTCACCCAACAGTTATGATGCGGAAAAGTACATTGGAGATTGTAAAAGGCTACAGAGAAGTAAAAGCAGCAAGACGGTGTGAAGATTACGATCTTTTTATGAGATTATATGCAAAAGGGTATAAAGGTTATAATATACAAGAAAATTTATATTGCTATCGTATGGTAAACGATTTAAGAGTTAAGCATCGACCCATGAAATATCGAATTGATGAGGCGATTATTAGATATCAAGGTTTTAGACAGTTACAGTTAATGCCTAAAGGTATAATTTATGTTGTGAAACCAATTCTTATTGGTTTGATTCCGCAAAGAATTTTGTATGAAATAAAGAAAAAAAGATATTAAAGAAAGGATTATGCTGATTATGAGTAAGAATGTTTCGTATAAAATAAGCTGGATGACATTTTTAGCTAATATACTTATACTTTTGTCACACGCTTATTTTGATGGAAAGCTAGAAGGTGGTTTAATTGATCACATTATGATTTTTTTTAGTAATATGGCAGTACCTATGATGGAATGGTTTTTCTTTATAACAGCATACTTCTTTTTTAGAAAAGTTGATAAACTTAAGAAAGTTGGAATTAATTTAAAATCGAGAGTATCGTCATTACTGATTCCTTATATTATTTGGAATACAATAGGGGTGTTTTTCCAAATACTAGGGGGGAAAATAGAAGTTTCGATGTGGAGATTGTTTCGAAATGGATATCTTTTTTATAACGGTGTTGGATGTGGAGATGGTCCTTTGTGGTATATTGCGAGACTATTTACTTTTTTTATTTTTGCACCACTAATCTATTATATATTTAGAAAAAAGAAAACCTTACTTTTTCTAGTTTCTGAGATGGCTCTGATTATTTTAAATGTTGTTTTTGAAACAGTTAATTATGATTTTATATTTTTTCTACCTGTATTTTTGCTTGGAGGGTATATAGGTCTTAATTTTTCTGATTTTTTTGAGTGTTGGTTAAATGGAGAACGAAATTATAAAGGTGTAGTATTGTCGACAGTTGTACTGATTTCTTATACATATATACATATAAGACAATTGGTATTTTTTCCAGGTAGTGAAAGAGTATATCGACTAATTGCTTTGCTATTATTGCTATTAATTATTAAATTTATAGGAAAAATAAAAAAGCCAACGAAAATAGTTATAAATAGTGGGATGTATTTGTATTGTGCACATGATATAGTTTATCGTATACTTCGTAATTTGTGGTATCCTAGAACTGTACTATCAAATGAATTATTTCAGATTGGCTTTATAATAATTTCTTTTATTTTGTTATTTGGAAGTTGGATGTTTATGAACAGATTTACGCCATCGTTATTAAGTCTTTTAAGTGGAGGAAGAAACAATCGTAAACTTGATATTAAAGATAATGTGGATATAACAGGACAGGGGGAGAGTAAATGAACTTTACAGTAGTAAATATAGATTGGTATCAAAGTACATTTTTCCTATATTCATTTATTATTTTAGCAAGTTATTCCATTGCAAAAGTATATGAGAATCACTATTTTAAAGTGGGCAGTAAAGTGATTTCTGTTTGGTTAATTTTTATAGGAGCGTTATTACTTTTTGTAAAAGGCTTTAGTACAACGGGAAGAGATATTAGAGGAGGATATTATTTAAATTTTTTATCATCTACATCTGTGGGAGAATTTCGTGATGAATCTATAGAAATTGGATATAAATTATTAAGTGTCATATTAAGAAATTTGTCAAGCCAATATTCAGTTTTTTTATTTGCCGTGGCTATATTGACATTGTTTCCGGTATTAAAGTTTTTAAAAAAGTATAAAAATCAAATAGACATTCCTCTAACTGTTTTGTTTTATGTATCGGTTTTCTTTTTTTCTAGTTTATCTCCGATTCGAACTTGTATGGCTGCAAGTATAGCGTTATTTGCATTTGATGGAATGATTGAAAAGAAACAATGGAAGGCTCTTTTGTGGATAGCCATTTCAATGTGTTTTCATACGTCGATGGTGTTTTTATTTATTCCATATGTATTTTGCTTTTTTAAAGTATTTGATAAAAAGTTGATAGTGATATCATTAATTGCATTTTTTATGCTTATTTATTTGGGGAGAAATAGTTTAGTAAGTATTTTTGCAACATCTGATCGTTATTATAATTATGTATTGAATTCTAGTGCAAGTTTTGGTTTTGAACAATGGGTTTATTATGCGCCCTTGTTTTTATTGATTTATTTAGGGAGGAAAAAATCAGATCAAGCTATGTTAAGAGTGGGTTTTGCTTATGTCACAACCGCTTTCTGTCTTGGGATGCTTGGATATATAATGCCAGTTTTTGGACGAACACAACCGATTTTTTTGGCAATTATTTTTATTGCAGGGTATTATCTCAAAATAGTGAAACAACACTACAAGTCATATAGCTGGTTAATTAATATTCTGATGATAATTTATTGTATTATGAGATTTTGGTTATATATATCACAATATTATAATTTGGAGGATATAATGCCGTATACAAATGTTTGGGGATGGATAATATAGAAAGAAAAAAGGGCTATAAGAGTTATTCCGAAAAACAAAAATACATTTTATCAAAAAAGTGGTCAAGGAGAAAAATATATGAAAAAAGTACTACATTTTGTTAATAAAATGGATAGAGCAGGTCAAGAAACATTTATTATGAATATTTATCGAAATATAGATAGAGGAAGTATTCAATTTGGATTTTTGTGTGCTGATCAGGTTCCTGGAGAATATGATGATGAAATAATATCCCTGGGAGGTTCATTTGGGTATATATCGTTGAATAAGCATAAGGGTAAATTGAGACATATTAGTAATTTTTTTATAATGTGTAAAACATTCAAAAAGTATATAGGTGAATATGATGTTTTTCATATTCATACATACCATGCGTTTGATGGACTATTAGCTGCGGTTGCTTCGAAAATTGCAGGATATAAAAAAGTTATAGTACATTCTCACAGTGCATATGCAGATGGACATTTTAAACTTCATGCAGTTGCTAGAGAATTTTTGAAAAAGATGAAAATTATCAAATTGGCATGTTCAGAAGATGCAGGGAAGTGGCTCTTTGATGATGAATCGTTTTTAATTATAAAAAATGGAATAGAGGTTGAAAAATTTGACTATAATCAACAATCTAGAGTAGAGATTAGAAAAAAAATGTCGATTGATAGTCATGATTTTGTCGTTGGTCATGTGGGAAGATTTGATGATGTTAAAAATCAGATGTTTTTAGCTCAACTGTTTTCTCGATACCAAAGGATTAACTCTAATTCAAAGCTATTATTAATTGGAGAAGGAGTTAATCGCTCCAAAATAGAGCAATTTTGCATGAACGAAGGCGTAATGAAAAATGTTTTGTTTACAGGAACTCAAGCTAATACATATGATTTATATCAGATAATGGATGTCTTTGTTTTTCCGTCCCTATACGAAGGGCTAGGAATTGCAGCTATAGAGGCTGAAACATCAGGATTACCATGTGTTGTATCAGATACAGTCCCGAAGGAGATTGATATCTGTTCTAGTGTAAAATACCTATCGTTAGATTCCCCAATGGATGTTTGGATTGAAGAAATAGATAAAACTAGAGATAAGATAAGTAAAAGAAGTGGAAAGGTAGATATTGTAAGAAATGCCGGATATGATGTAAAAACAAGTGTGGAAGTTATGCAAAATGTTTATTTAGAATCATAATTATAATAGGTACTATATAATAACGTAAACTCTGAAATAAAAGAAGGAAAAATTTAATGAATCAAAAATATAAAAATTTGACCCAAAATACAATGCTATTTGCAATTAGCTCATTTGGAACTAAGATATTATCTTTTTTGTTGATACCATTGTATACCAATATTTTATCTACAAACGAGTATGGAATTGCGGATATACTTTCAACAACTACAACTTTATTGATTATTGTATTTACTATAAATATTGCAGATGGAATAGTGGTCTTTGGTCTTGACAAAAAGAATAATCCAAAAGAAATATTATCCTGTGGTTTGCGTATCTTTTTTTGTGGTTGGATGATGCTATTGTGTGGCTTAGTGGTATTAAATTTAATGAATAGGTTGAATTGGCCATTTTATTATTTTGTTTTTATTTTCGTATATTTTGGTGTATCTGCTTTTTACCAGATTATGTGTAATTATCTTCGCGCTATTGATTGTGTTCGTGAAGTGGCTATGGCAGGGCTAATATCTTCAGCGACGTATATTATAGCAAATATTGTTTTTTTGCTAATTGTGAGAATTGGGCTTTATGGATATCTTATTGCAACGATTGTAGGTCCAGCTATAGGAGGGGTATATACTATTGTAAAATCACGAATTTCTTTTAAGATTTTTTATTATAAATGCAATGAAGGTACCAAGAGAGAATTAATTAAGTATTGTTTTCCGTTGATTTTTAATGGGATTGCGTTGTGGATTAATAGCTGCCTAGATAGATATTTTGTGATAGGAATGTGTGGGACTGCTCAGAATGGTATATATTCTGTTGCGAATAAAATTCCAATCATTTTATCTATGTTTTATACAGTTTTTTCACAAGCTTGGACCTTATCTGCAATTAAGGAATTTGATTCCCAAGATAAAGATGGTTTTTTTGCAGATACATATGAAGCTTATAATACTTTTATGATATTAGTGTGTTCAGGTTTAATTTTATTTAATATCCCGATTGCAAAATTGATATATGCTAGAGATTTTTTTGTTGCATGGGAATATTCATCGGTTTTATTACTTGCGACCCTATTTAATTCTTTAACAGCCTTTGTTGGAAGCATTTATTCAGCAATTAAAAAAAGCAATATTTTAGCAATTACAACTGGGATATCAGCAGTAGTTAATACCATGTTAAATGTACTCTTAATACCTATTTTTGGGGTACAAGGTGCAGCTATAGCTACGGCTGTTGCAATGATTGCAGTGTGGCTGATTCGAATTGTTTTTATAAAGACAATAATTAACATCGACATAAATTTGCAATTGCACGCGTGTTGTTACGTTTTGATTTGTATCCAATTGTTGCTAGAACATACAAGTAATCATGGTTATATAGCTCAAACTGCAATTGTATTTTTACTTTTAATTTTGAATAAAAGGCAACTAAACAAAATCTGTAAAGTTCTGCAAAAAAGTATATTAAAGAATAGAAGATAATCCAATTGTTAAGAAAATTTTTGGGATTATAAAAATACAGTATATAATCATAAGTTAAAGGATGCGGATGATGAATCATGGATTGAAGAGGTAAGGATATCTACTGGAAACAGAACAGATTGAGGAAATGTATAAATCATTCGAGGTAACTGGAAAAACTAAATTTCTACTGTGAATATAGAGCCAAAAGGTAGAATTATAGTGTGATACATAATCTATTTTTCAACCTTTTTATGATTAGAAACCTCTGTGTTGAAAAAATATCAATATTCATTTGACAGTAACTTGTACTTTTGATGAAAATTAGTTAGTGATAGAAAGAAAAAAAGAGGATTAACACAATGAGAATTGCTATGGTATTTGATGGACTACAAGTTGGTGGTATAGAGAGGGTTGGTGTAGATTATGCCAAACTTTTAAGTCAGATGGGGCACCAAGTAACAATCTTTAATTTGAAACCAAGCGAAACAGATATAGAATCAGATATTCCTCCTACATGTGAGATAAAACATTACAAATTTTCGCGCGTAATGTCTCCAGAGTTTTACTCTAAATTAAGTAAAAAAACATTCGTCTTGAAGTGGGGATACCCATTTGCATATGGAATTTTGACAATTTTTAATCAAATTTATAAAATTCCATGTCGGAGTAGAGGAAGGGAATATGATGTTGCAATTGCTTTTTCTGGACATTATAATGATTTGACATTTATTGCATCAAATTTTTTGAAGAGTAAAAAGAAATTATGTTGGTTGCATGGTGCTTTATATGGATATGCATTAATATCTGATGGTTTTTTAAATTTATATGGTAAAATTAGAAATCTTGTTGTGCTTGTTGATGCTTTCCAAGACGAAGTTTTAGCTGTGAATAAACAACTGAATTTAAATATACAAAAAATATATAATCCTACATTTATTGCTGAACGACAAATTAATAGTGATAAAGTAAATCAGTTAAAAAAACAATATGGAGATTTTTTAATAATGGTAGGACGTATTTCCAATGATAAAGATCAGTTGACATTAATAAAAGCCATTGAATATATTAGAAAAAAATATAAATTTTTGGAGAAGCTTCTCCTTGTTGGAGATGGTGAAAAGTGTGTAGAATTAAAGAAGTATGTCAAATCTCATAGTTTGGAGGAGCAAATTATTTTTGTGGGAAATAGAAAGGATGTGGAAAATTATTATTCAGCTGCATATTTATTTGCACATTCTAGTCCGTTGGAAGGATTGCCAACAACACTAATTGAAGCTCTGTATTTTGAATTGCCAATAGTTGCTACAGATAGTTTGCCTGGAGTAAGAGAAATTCTTGGAAATAGTGAATATGGAATGATTACACCTGTAGGAGATTATGAGCAAATGGGGGAAGAAATATATAGGATGTATCAAGATAATAAACTATATAATAAATATAAATTGAAGAGCAATCAAAAAAGCAAGGAATTTGCACCTGAAACTATTATGGAGAAACTTCAGAAAATTTTGGTTTGAAAGTGGACTATCTTGGAAGGGAGAGAATAAGTATGTTCTTTGACTTTTTTTATAAAGTATCTAGAAAAATAAGAGGAGCAAGTAAGATATTAAGATTGTTTTATGGATGTGACATTCCATATTCTGCAACTATTGGAAAAGATGTTATTTTTAATCATGATGCTTTAGGAGTTGTTATACATCCCAATGCTATAATAGAAGATGGAGCATATATAGAGCATCATGTTTTGTTGGGGCAACGTGTCGGAGGAATATTAGAAGCACCAATTGTAAGAAAAAATGTAGTGATTGGCGCATATTCAATTATATTGGGGGGGATCGAAATAGGAGAAGGGGCTCTTATTGGTGCTGGAAGTCTTGTCTTACATGATGTACCACCTCATACGATTTATTATAATAAACGAGAAGAAAACTTAAAACATAATAATAAGGCTGAACGTTCTTATTAATTTAAAGATTATTTACATAAGGATAGAGGTAATAAAATGGGACTAAATATTGCTGTGACGGGTTACTTTGGGGCAGGTTCGAGTGCGGTGTTAGATTTACTTTGTGAATATAATTGTAATAGCACTGGAGTGAAAAATGAAAAGGGAGGGTATGAACATACAACACTATATCATCCTGGGGGAATTTTTGACTTAGAGGATAAATTGCTATTAGGAAATGATATTCACCGAGCAGATGAAGCTTTGAGAACTTTTGAAAAAGAAATGTTGAGGCTAAATAATAATAATTTTGGTTGGTTTGGTTCATTTAAGAAGATGTTTGGTGATAAATTTGAGAAAAATTTAAAGGAATTTGTTGCGGAACTTCATCCATTTGATATTAAAGCAAAGTACTATGGTCAGTGTAAAAAAGTTGTTTTTAATCCCCTCAAAATTCCCGTACAACTTGCGGCTAAAATTTTGGTTGGAAGAACTATCTATGTGTGGGGAAGACAGTTTATACATAAACCAGCTATACCTAAAATGAGAGTGGCTTTTCCATCTCAAGAAGAATTTTATTCAGCTGCTAGAAAGTTTGTTAGCAATTACATGGAGATGTATAAAGAACAAGGGAAGGAAAATATATTATTTGATAGATTGTTGCTTTGTCATAATGCATATAGGATGCCAAGGTATTTTGATGAAAAATTTAGGCTAATTATAGTAAGTCGTGATGTCAGAGATGTTTATTGTTTGAATAAATATCTTTGGCCCCAAATAAATGCTGGAACCATGTATCCAACGGACATTGATGTTTTTGTTGATTACTGGCGCAGAGTTAATTCTTATGAAAGAAAAGTAAATGACAGCAGAATTCTTAATATTAATTTTGAAGATTTAGTCTACCATTATGAAGAAACAGTTAAAAAGATTGAGAAACATTGCAATTTAACGAAAGAGAAGCATGTTGATTTGAAAAAATACTTAATACCAGAAAAATCAATAAAGAATACTCAGGTTTTTAAATTGAGAGAAGAGTGGGAAGACGAAATTAAGAAGATAGAAGAAAGATTATCAGAATATTGTTATGGATTTCCATATGAAAATGAGACAAAAATTAAAGAGATGTTTGATGATTCGAGGGTTTAATAAAGCAAGACTAACTATTAAAGAAAGTCAAGTGTAAAGTTAAAAAACAGAAATATTGAAGACCGTGTGACAAATGGAGCATTGATTGTGGTACTCAAAATGAAACGATTATTTCGTAGTGTAAAGGTGCAAAAAATCTTTTATTACCATTTTGCTTCTAACTGAAAGGCGGCGGGAAGGAGGTTACTGTGAAAGAAAGTAGAGGACAGCCAACAAATGGCGCACCTTAACAAGCTGTCTTACGGCAGCCTAAAAAAATATTGTTATAAAGAGTTAAGAAACTAGTTGCGATTCAGAAATGATTCCTTCACTGATTAATAGTTTCTTAGCTTGCTTGATAGCCTTTTCCTTCTGCTTTTCTTTTAAAGGTTCAGGCATATCAACTTTGAATAAATCGGTCGGATTCCATACTTCACCAGTAGATAATATATGGTATATAGCAGTAAGGAGCATCCGGGCGATGGTAATAATGGCTCGTTTCTTTCCGCGACGTTTCATAATGCGTTCATATTTCTTTTTGTAGCAAAGAGATTTATCAGATTTCACGGCTGCATGAGCGACTTGCACTAATGCAGGTTTGAGGTAAACACCGGCACGTGTTATCCTGACAGATTTCTTCTTACCAGCCGATTCATTGTTGCTGGGAGTTAGACCTGCCCAGCAACATAAACGTTTGGAATTAGAAAACGGAGTCATATCGGTACCAATCTCGGAGATAACAGTGATTGCACTGTTACGCCCAACACCCGGAATGGTACACAGTAACTGGACAGCATTTTTATAGGATGTAATCAAAGAATTAAGCATAGTGTCTATATCATTAATCGTAGAGGTGATATAATCCAAATGTACACGTACGAGTGGTATACGATATTTTGGGGAATCAGTCATTTGGTACCCTTCGATGGATTCAATGGCACTATCAGACTTCTTTAGGGAGCGGAAAAGTCTGGAATCTTTCGCATCATCCTTGTTTCCTTTTACAGCTTTTACCCATTTGGGATTAGCAATGGTGACGTTGATATCATCTTCTAAAAGGTTAAAAACAGGAACCCAGTATTTACCGGTGGATTCTATACAGGCATCACGGCATTCATTTTCCAAGAGCCACTTTTTGAATTGCAGAATAGAATTGTTAAAGGTGGAAAAATACTTCTTTGGATATAAAGGTTCTATTCCGGAAGTGGTTTTGATAATTGTGGCAACGAGGAAAGATTTGTGAACATCGACACCACAACAGGTTTGATAAACAACTTTCATAGTCAAAACTCCTTTCAATGTAAGAGAAAGAAGCCATTGACTGTTCCAACACACATTTAACAGAGAAGTTAAAACAATTCTTACTGTACGGTCTTATAGAGCCACTTATTTGTGCTTGAAAGATGAAACTTACACTGATTAGTATGCTGTCTAAAACGAAGAAAGTCTTTACGATTCACCTCCCTGTGCTTTGTAGTATAGCTTCTTTGAGGCTATTTTATCAATAACGTGGAGAAGTGAAAGGCTTTCATTACTATTTGTGCCGCCGACTTGGCGGCAGAATGGAGATTAGTATGAATCCTCTTAAATATCTTAGAAAACATGGTGTTAAACATGCTTGGGATGTTTTTTACCGATATAAAGCTGATTTAATCATACAAAAAGCTATGAGACCATTTTTGAAAAATAAATCGCTACAAGATATGATAATCCTAGAAAGTCATAATGATTTTGATTGTAATGGTGGTGCACTGTATGATTATTTAATTACTAATGGTTATAATGAAAAATATAAATTAGTTTGGCTCCTAAAACATCCTGAAGAAATTAAAAGGGAGCTACCACACAATGTTGTATGGGTTGCTCAATATAAGCCAGGATTTAGAAAAAACTATTATAAGTGGGTTGCTAAATATTTGCTAGCGGATCAAGACTGTGAAATGAAATTGAGGGATGAGCAGATTTCTGTTTATACAACTCATGGATCTGTAGCGTTGAAACAGTGTCGCGGTTTGATGTGTCTTCCTAGTGATATAAATTATTGTTTAACGGCATCAGATTTTTATGCTCCAATTGATGCATATCAGTTTATGTGGGACTATCCTAATGATAAGCTTGTAGTCTTAGGGTTTCCAGCTCATGATGTATTTTATAGTGATATAACAGGTGATCTTGCAAAAATCACCAAGCAAATGTATGAAAAAACAATTTTATGGATGCCTACATTTAGAAAAGCAAGATTTAATGCAAGAAATGATAGTACAAAAGATCAACCATTTGGAATACCTTTGTTTTACACAGAAAGTGATTTGAAAGAATTTAATAAATTTTTGAAAATAAGAAATATATTAGTTATAATTAAGTTACATCCTAAACAAGATATTAGAGATATTAGGATAGCTGATTATTCTAACATTTGTGTTCTGACAGGTGATTCAGTAAAAAAATTAGATATTGATAATTATAGATTGATGAAAGATGTTGATGCGTTAATAAGCGATTATTCATCAGCTGCATATGATTTTCTACAGGCTAACAAGCCTTTGGCATATGACCTGAGCGATTTGAATGAGTATAAACTTGGACTTGTTGTTGAGGATCCGCACGAAATGATGGCAGGACATGAAGTTCGAAGCATTAAGGATCTCTATCAATTCATTGAATCAGTATACAGTGGTCAAGATGTATTTCATGATGAAAGACAAGAGTTATTAAAAAAAATATACAAATACCATGATGGAAATAGTTGTAAGCGCTTAGTGGAGTTTCTAGGATTGTAATGAGAAATTTTTTAGAATATTTCAAAACCATGTGGTCTATTACAGATTGTAGACGATAAAAGCTGTGAGGCGGACAAAATTGTGTTTGTGAAGTGTTAGTCATAAACAAGAGGAAGTACGTGTTGACTTATATTTTTATTGAGGAAAGAAATTTAATGGGTAAATTGGAAGAAAAATTGTAGTATTATATGTGATTTGTTTTTTTGATTCTTTTATTTTTAGAAAAATCTGTTTGAAAGTATAGAAGTTCAGTTGTAACATGTGTGTTACAACATGCGTTTTCTTAAGAAAAGTGTTGACAGTTGATATTTCGTGTTTTTATAATATGTGATAATCAATGATTATCATAACGTTCTCAAGGACGAGTTGCTCTACTTTTTTAGATGAAAACATTTGCAAGAGTTCTTTTGGAATTTAAAACAAGACATATTGGTGAAGAGAGAAATATCTACGAGAAAGAATTGGTGTGATTGTGACTATAGCCATTTAGAATATGTAGTCAGTTATAGAAGTTTTTGGTTGACTTTGATTGAGTGGATACAAGTCTTACAAAATTGCAAACAAGGGGATTCTACAAAATAAAAACTGTCTTTTGAAATTCTTTTAGACTCAATATCAAATCTTGAGAGATGAATATGAAATATAATTGCAAAATAGTAAAAATGTATGAAAGAATAGGAATTAAAAGGTGATTTAAATTTAGAGGAGGTCCGGATATTGTATTATTTAAATAAAAACATAGAGAATCTTGTGAGAATTTTTGATCAGAATGAACGCAAAGAATATTTAAGATTAGATTTAAATGAAAATCCAGGTGGTTTACCACAAGAATTCATCAATTCGGTGTTAGAGAAAGTTACACCGCAATTTGTAGCACAGTACCCTGAAACATTACATTTTACAGAAATTTTGGCTAAACATTTGAATACAGATATTTTTCATCTTTGCTTAGTAAACGGTTCAGCAGAAGGAATACGATATATTATTCAAGCGTTTACGTCTGGAGGGGGAAAAATAGTAGGAGTTGTACCTTCTTACTTCATGTTTCAGGTGTATGCTGAAATGTATGGAAGACATTTTATAAAAATTCCATACAATGAAAATCTTACTATGAGTGTAGAGAAAATTGTTTCGGAATTGACAGATGATACGCAGATGCTTATTCTTTTAAATCCGAATAATCCAATGGGGAATGTTTATTCAAATGAAGAGTTTGAAATGATTATGAAAATATGTAGGGAAAAAGAAATTACCGTCTTGATTGATGAGGCATATCATTATTTTTATCCTGAGACATTTATTAATTATGCATTAAGTGAAAGACGAGTTTTTGTGACAAGAACATTTTCAAAACTATTTTCGATGGCAGGGTGTAGACTTGGATACGTGGTAGGACATCCTAATGACATAAAGATGATTCAGAAATTCTGCACACCACATAATACCAATGCATTTGCAATGCAGTTTGCAGAAGACATTCTTGAAACGCCAGGCATTCTTGAATCATTAATTGATAAATTTAATGAAGGAAGAAAATATTTAATTGATACATTAGACGTGAATGGTTATAGGCACACAGGCGAGGCAGGTAATTTTTTATTTATTGAACCCAAAACGGATGCTCAGACTATTGTAGATAGAATGAAAGCCGAAAAGAAGATTCTTATTAAATCTTATCCAAGCGTTGGTGAATTTGGTGACTGTCTAAGAGTATCTATTGGAGAAAAAAAATATATGAAGCAGTTTACCTATGCTTTGTTTGAACTTGATAAATAATTGTTGTTTGTATGATAGTTGGAGGATCTACTGGTATGATAAAAGTAATTACATATGGTACCTATGATTTGCTTCACCGTGGTCATATTAGGTTGCTTGAGAGGGCAAAGGCGTTAGGGGACTATTTAATCGTAGGTGTTACAGCAGACGATTTTGATAAAAATCGTGGAAAAATAAATGTTCAACAATCTTTAATGGAAAGAGTAGAAGCTGTCAGGGAAACTGGAATTGCAGATGAAATTATTATCGAAGAATATGAAGGACAGAAAATAGATGATATACGAAAATATGGTGTAGATATCTTTACAGTTGGATCGGATTGGATTGGAAAATTTGATTATTTAAATGAATATTGTAAAGTTATTTACCTGGAGAGGACGCAAGGTGTATCGAGCTCAGAGCTGAGGGAAGAAAAGCAATCAGTAAATCTTGGACTTGTAGGAGATTCGTTATTTCTCAATAAAGTAAGAATAGAGGCAGATTTTGTAAATGGCATTCATGTGAGTGGATTATGTACTAAAAGATTAAATGCAATTGATAAGCATTTTCAAATGATAGATGTACTGACTGATGATTATGATCAATTCCTAAACTGTGCAGATGCGATTTATGTAAGATCTGTTCCTGAAAAGCACTATGAACATATCAAAAAGGCTTTGAATCGCGGGAAGCATATTTTATGTGAATCTCCTATGACTTTAAAAAAAGCTCAAAGTGAGGAGTTGTTTGAGTTGGCAGAGTCGAAGAATTTAGTTTTAATGGAAGCCATAAAAACAGCTTATTCCACAGCGTTTTCAAGATTGTTACTCTTAATCAAAAGTGGAAAAATTGGAGATGTTATCTCTGTTGATGCTACCTGTACTAGTTTTAAAACATATGAAGGAAAAGAACGTACTGATTGGAATGGTATTTATGAATGGGGACCAACAGCATTATTGCCGATTTTTCAGATTCTAGGTACGGATTTTAAAGATTATAAAATTGTTTCTAAATTTAGTGATGAGGAATATAAAAATGATGTATTTACTAAGATGGATTTTATTTATAATCATTCAGTTGGCTCAATTAAGATCGGAGATGGTGTGAAATCAGAAGGAGAATTAATTATTTCTGGAACAAAGGGATATATTTATGTACCATCACCATGGTGGAAGACAGATTATTTTGAAATTCGCTATGAAAATCAATCTGAGAATAAACGATATTTTTATCAATTAGATGGGGAAGGAATTAGATATGAATTGGTGGCATTTGTAAAAGCTATTGAAAGCGGAAGAATTCTTGCTAATATTGATCATTCTATTACATATAAGATTTCTGATATAATGAATGATTTTATAAATAAAAAAAATATGATTACAATATGATTGATGAGTTGTGCAAATATATTGAAATAACTATACGAGATTGAGTTGAAATACACCTTTTAAGGTAACCACTTATTATGAAAGAGACTTTTCTGAATAATCCGGGGTGAAATCCATCACCTGTCCGGTGTATGGAAATCACTAATCCGTTTTTGTGGGAATCGCAATTCCGGCAAAAAGGAAATCGTTTTCTCTATAACCCCTTATAATGAATCTATGCACTTTATAGTGTAAATTCATAACAAAGGGAGGTCACGCAATTATGACCAAGTACAGAGAAATCATCCGGCTTACAAGTCTGGGATTCTCACAACGGAAAATCATGGCAAGCTGTGGTGTTGCTCAGAAAACTGTCGTAAAGGTTCAAAAACGTGCCAGAGAATTAAATATAACATGGCCGCTTGATGAATCAATGACTGACACAAAGTTGCAAAAAATCATGTTTTCTAAAGAAAGCAACGCATCATCTAATAAGCGTATGCCAGACTATGAGTACATCCGTAAGGAACTGCTCCGTAACGGAGTTAGTAAAAAACTCTTATGGACGGAATACATGGAGGACTGCCGTGCTAATGGCGATGAACCACTCATGTATTCACAGTTCTGCTATCACATCCAGCAGGATGAGCGGAAAAGACGCGCTACCATGCATATCAATCGTAAACCGGGCGAACAGGTTGAGGTTGATTGGGCAGGTGACCCTGCAATAATCATTGATCCTGATACCGGAGAGATCATCAAAGCCTATATCTTTGTCGGCGTGATGACATATAGTCAGTATGCATATGTAGAAGCATTTCTGGATATGAAGCAAAAATCATGGATTAATGCTCATGTCCATATGTACGAGTTCTTTGGCGGTGTCGCTAAGATTCTTGTACCAGATAACTGCAAAACTGCAGTTGTTCACAATGGTGGATGGAAAGACCAACAGATCAATGAAACTTATCAGGAATTAGCTGAGCATTATGGTACAGCCATCATTCCAGCCCGTGTCAGAGCTCCAAAGGATAAGCCAAATGCTGAGGGAATAGTAGGTAATATCTCTACCTGGATAACAGCAGCTCTACGAAATGAACAGTTTTTCTCTCTTTCTGAATTAAACTGTGCAATAAGAGAAAGGCTCGAATTATTCAATCAGAAACTTTTTCAAAAGAAAGAGGGAAGTAGGCTCCGTTTATTCCTTGAAGATGAAAAACCATTACTGACACCGCTACCTGCTTCCCGCTTTGAATTGAGTGACTGGAAGACAGCCACTGTTCAGTTCAATTATCACATATCTGTGGACGGAATGCTATACTCAGTTCCTTATGAATACATCAAAAAGAAAGTTGATGTAAAAGTAACAGATACCACCATTGAAATATTTTACAACCATAATCGCATTGCCTCTCATTGTCGCCTGAAAGGTCGTCCTGGGAAATACAGTACTATCACCAAACATATGCCAGAAGACCACCAGAAATATCTGGAATGGAACGGTGATCGTTTTCGTAAATGGGCTGAGCAGATTGGTATCAATACGTACACTGTGGTCAACACGATATTGACCTCCAAAAGTGTGGAACAACAGACATATCGAAGCTGTATGGGACTTCTAAAGCTCACTGATAAATATTCAGAAGCTACACTGGAAGCAGCCTGCAAAAAGGCATTATCCTACACAGCATCGCCAAGTTACAAGAGTATCAAAAATATCCTTGTAACAGGTTCTGTAAAACAGGAGCCAGAAACATCTGACTCCAAGACCACGCATAAAACACACGGCATCACAAGAGGTGCTGACTACTATCGGAGGTAATCACATATGACAAATCAGAGTACAATAGATAAATTAGTTGAAATGCGTCTTACAACAATGGCAGATGCATTTCGCAACCAGCTGAATGATCCTAAATTTAAGGAAGTTCCTTTTGAGGATCGTTTTGGGATGCTGATAGACATCGAGTACAGCAATCGGAAGAACAATCGTTTAAAACGACTGATCCATAATGCCGAGTTCGATCAGCCGGAAGCAAATATCATGGATATCAATTACACTTCCGGACGCAAGCTTAACAAAAACCTTATCAACAGGCTTGCTACTTGCGAATATATATCTGAGCACCGGAATCTTTTTATTACCGGTGCAACAGGCTGTGGTAAAACTTATATGGCTTGTGCTTTTGGCATAGAAGCATGTAAACGGTATTTCAATACAAAGTATGTCCGCCTTCCAGATCTACTTATTGATCTGGAGATTGCAAGATCAGAAGGAAACTACCGGAAGGTCATGGCTAAATAGTTTCGAAAGAGCCCTGTGATTGAATTCAAATGCAATAGGATTCAGAGGTATTGAAGCAATGGAGGGAGATTGCATTTCAATCTAAATCTTTAAAAGAGTTTGATGAAAAGATAAAGTAAGAAGCTCATAATCCACAGCTGAAGCTGTTCTGGCTGAAGCTGAGAGTCATACAAAACAAGTCAATGCCATTTCAGGAAAGTATTCATTGGTTACTGTTCAGAGGTTAACTGGACTTAAGAAAACCGATGGTGTAGACTGATAAC
>ERZ791741.1282-NODE-1282-length-21235-cov-35.432908_pt1 | contig 21235 bp, 13 predicted proteins | sample MGYA00510040_ERZ791741 | MGnify/ENA primary metagenome ERZ791741 (study PRJEB30046, sample SAMN00791960) | human gut metagenome | study: EMG produced TPA metagenomics assembly of the A metagenome-wide association study of gut microbiota in type 2... | reverse complement strand
TTCCGCGTCGGAGCGCGGAATGACAGTTACCAACCGACTATTTGAAATACAAAACCATATAAATTATTTAATTTCAAAGAAGGATTATTCTTATATCGAACTCACGTCACGTTAAAAACAAAGCCACTATGTTTTTAGAAAAACGAGAAACTCATACCTGTTTTTAGTTGGAAAACCAAACTTGCCGGTGTTTCAATGACAACACCGGCAAGTCCGCGTTTCATTAAACGAGCATATTTTCTTAACTCTTCACTCTTAATTCTTAACTTCCTTCGGCTCCACATACCGGCCGTTCACCTTCAAAGGCTCTATGTGTAGGTTGATATACGTGCCCTCGCCGAAATGGCAACGCAGTTCCTGCTCTATGTCGGTGGCGCGGCGGTGAGCCTCGTATAGCGTCAGGTCGCCTGGCATCCGCAGGTGCATCTCGATGGATATGCGGTTGCCTATGCGGCGTGTACGCAGGTTGTGGATGCCGCTCACGCCCGTCTCGGCTTCGGCTATTTCCTTGATTTTGCGTTCAATGTCCTCCGGGAGGCTCTTCTCCAACAGCTCGTCTGACGCCTGCTTCATCAGCGCAAGGGCGGTTTTTATTATGAATACGCTTACCACCACGGCGGCTATCGGGTCGAGCACGGCCCAGCGTTCGCCGAGGAATATCGCACCGCCTATGCCGAGCGCCGTGCCGATTGACGAGAAAGCGTCGCTGCGGTGATGCCATGCGTTGGCAACGACGGCCTGCGACTCCGTCTCACGTCCTACCCTCGCGGTGAAGCGGTAACACCATTCCTTGGACACAATGCTGATCAACGCCGCCCACAGAGCTATCATTCCGGGCTGCGGAAGAGTCTCGCCACGCAGCGCTACGGCTATCTTTTCTGCTCCACCGTAAAGTATGACAACGCCTACGGCAAACAGGGCGAGGCCGATAAAGGCCGTAGCAAGCGTCTCGTATTTGCCGTGTCCATAGTCATGGTCGCTGTCCTGCGGCTTGTTGCTTAGCTTGACGAAAACTATTACTATTACGTCAGTAACAAGGTCTGAGAGCGAATGTACTGCGTCAGCTATCATCGCCGACGAGCGGCCGAGCACTCCGAAAGCGAACTTCAAGGCCACAAGCAGCACGTTTATTATGCTGCCAAGCACCGTAACACGGTATATTCTGCGTTCACGAACATCCATAAATCTTATTTGTTTTTGTTATAATGCTAAAAGATTTAGAGAAAGCATGGAAGTTAAAACCATGGTTTTCATTGGAAGATAGCCTTAAAAATCTTTTGGCATTAACTTCCATGCTTTCTCTAAATCCTTTAACATCTCATACTTCCTTCTTACCAAACTTTGGGTCAATCTTTATCAAGGCGGCAACGATAAATGTTATAGAACAAAGCGCAACAACAAGAATGAAAAACGAACGATAGCCCATGTAATCCTTTAGCCATCCTGAAACCATGCCCGGCAACATCAGTCCGAGATAAGTTATTCCCGTGCAGATGGCGTAATGTGATGTCTTAAACTTACCTTGGCTGAAGTAAAGCATGTACAATGTCAATGCTGTAAAACCGAAACCGTAACCAAACTGTTCAATAAAAAGACACGAGCTTATTATGGCAAGGTTGGAAGGCATAGCATAACTCATATACACATACACAATATCAGGCAGCGATATGGCCCAGACCATCGGCCACAGCCACTTCTTCAGACCGTCACGACCTGCCAACATTCCACCAATAACTCCGCCAAGCAACAAGCCGATAAGACCTATTGTGCCATTAGCAAGCCCATATTCCTGTGGAGACAGGCCAAGCCCACCACTTGAATTGGGGCGCATAAGGAAAGTCTCAGACATCTTTGTCAACAAAGCTTCGGGCAGACGGTAGAACAACAAGAACACTAAAGCGAAAACAAATTGTTTCTTAGGCATTTTCGTCACAAAGTCAGAAAACATTGCACGCATGCCCTCCGTAACCTTCGTCTTGACAGCATTACGTGTTATGCGCTTCTCCGGGTCAGGCATAATGAAACCATGGTAAAGCCAAATTGCAATGAACAAACCTGCCAAACCATAAAAAACGAGACACCACGTATAAGCCGTTTGATTACGATATATCAGCTGCAACATTCCTGCCGCAGGCACCAAAAGCCCCTTTCCGAGAATAGTAGCAATGCGGTAAAACGTGTTGCGTATGCCTACGAACCAGGCCTGTTTATGGGCATCAAGCTCAATCATGTAATAACCGTCGGCAGCAATGTCGTGCGTGGCACTACCAAAAGCCATCAGGAAAAAACAGAACATTGTTCCCTGAAACCAAAAGTCTGTATTAAGCGTAAAGGCTATACCGGCAAGTGACGAGCCTATAAGAATCTGCATAGCAAGCACCCACCAACGTTTTGTCTTGTACAAATCCACAAAAGGACTCCATAACGGCTTGATAACCCAAGGCAAACTAAGCCAACTGGTATAAAGACCTATCTCTGTATCACTCAAACCCATTTGCATATACATGACCACTGCAACGGTCATTACAATCACGTTTGGAAGTCCCTCTGCTATATACAGCGTCGGTACCCAGCTCCAAGGGTTCTTTTTTAATCCACAATTGGCTTTCGCCGAACTTTGTTTCATAATTCACAATTAATTCAATTCATAATTCACAATTAATTCAATTCATAATTCACAATTCACAATTCATAATTCATAATTGGGCTGCGCACAGTTCTTGCTATGTAAAGCGTACTTTGATGCGCAGCCAATTATGAATTATGAATTGTGAATTATGAATTAACCATATATTTTCCTTATCTCCGCACCCTTATAATAATGCAGCAGGATTTCGTCATACCTGCATCCGCGCTCGCCCATCACGGCAGCTCCTATCTGGCAGAGCCCTACTCCGTGCCCCCAGCCTGCGCCGGTAATGACGAAACGCGACGGCACTCCGCCGTCAACGCCGAGCTTGTCAACCACGAATGCGCTGCTGTAAAGGTGGGTATCGCTCAGCGCGCGGCGTATTTCAAGCTCCTTGCCGATGGTAAACGTGCGCTTTGTTCCAACTATTTTCAGCTTGCATATACGTCCGCTGCGCCCACGTTCAACTGGCACAAGGTCGATGATTTTGCCGAAATCAATCTTCAGCTTGTCATAAACCAGCGCGGAAAGCTGTTCCTGCGTATATTCAACACGCCATCGGTAGAAGTCTGAAGTCTCCTGATCGTAGTCGTTAAGCACCTGCGACAGAATGCGCTTGTCGTCAGTATTGCAGTAAGCTTCGGGGCAGGAACGTATCCAGCGGTCGGCCTCCGCCTCATTGGTAAGGTCAGGAATGGCAGACTGCCGGTCGCCGTTGTCCTTCAGGGCGACAAGATACGGCTGCGGATTGTCTTCCCAGCAATACTGGAATTCCTCCGTTATTCCGCCGCAACACTTGCTGAAACGCGCGTCGCAAATATCGTCGCCATACATCAGGATTTGTCCGCGCGTCTCCATTACAGCCTCCTCCACATGCGCATTGGCAGCCTTGGTTATGCCTTGGTAACGCTGGCAGTGGTCGTCGGCGCACACGTCAAAGATGGTATGGTCGTCGCGGTCGTACCAGCGTATCAGCTCATCGTCCTTCTTTACAAACGAGAAAAATCCGCTGCCGCCTGCATCCTGACTGTGCCTGCGCTTGATTTGCGCCAGCAGCCAGCTTCTTGATATGACAGAGTGTGCTTTTAGAAACTCAAGTGACGAGGTTGCCTTCATCTCGCTTGAAATCACGCTTACCAAGTAATCTTCTACCGGAAGACAGTTTATCACGCACACTTTGTCTGCCTCTACGACAAGTTTCAGCGTTCCCAGAAATGTCTGTGTCTCCTGCCGTTGCCAGTGGAAGTTCACGCCGATTGTCACCCCGTCGAGCGAGAACGACGCTCCGGGACTGTCAGGCGAGAACGTAAGCTCGCGGTAAAGGCTGCCGTTCCACAAGATGCCTCCTTCCGAAAAGGCCACGTCCTGACTGCCTGTAATAACCTCGCCCTTTGCCACATAGTCGCCGTTAAGCACAAAATGTATCTTCTCTGAACTTAATATGCCCACCTGGACATTTGGTTCGCATCCACGGCCTACGGCATTTTTATTTGAAATCAATGACTGTTGAGAACTTTTTATCTTGCCTACAACATCCAGCATCGACGTTTCGTCAATTGCAACTTCACGCAGTATGCCGGCCACCTGTTGCGGTGTCAGCCGCTCAAAGTCCTCCTTACGCGGCGTGATGACAAGCCCGGCCATGTCAAGTGCGCCGGGACTGACAACGAACTTGTCGCCCTGCCGGCCATAATAGCAGTCGGGACGGTGCTTGGAACGTGGGAAAACAACAGTCTGGCACACTCCTCCCACTATACGGCTTATGACGTTCATCATCGGTTCAGGCGAGCCTTCGTGACGCGGCAAAGCTTCATAGACACGGCGGAACAGGGCCATATTGTTGTCGATATTGCGGCTTCTGACAAGTATTGCGGGGCAAACCCATCCGTTTACGACCGATATGTCGTCGCCGTTGTCAAGCGAATAAACCACCGTAAGCTCACGTTGCAGCCTTCCCCACGCCGCCTGAAACGGCAAGTTCCCCTGTAAAAATGCCTGGAAGTGCATGTGGTCGGGAGCCGAAGCTCCGCATTCCGGGCCGTTGTAAAACACCGTCATGTCGGAGAAACGCTGAAGAAGACGGTGTATTTCCGTGTAATAATCCAATATACATTGGGGCCGGTGCGAGCGCAACGGTATGGTGAAATGCACCGGCATTATGGGGTATGGGTTGACAAGCATCTCGAATTTGTCGTCCAGATGCTTTACCATCTGCTCTTCCGGCCTGTTCCCACGGCACAGGAAACACGGCCTGCGGCTTATTGTTTCCTTGTCGGTTGACGCGCCGGTCGACACCATCCTCGCCGGGTTGAATTGCAAAACAACGTTGTTTCCGCCTACGGCAAGGGCGCGTTCCCGCACGTCGTGCAAGTCGCGGAAGTTGCGGCGTGCCATGTCCCAAGTCTCTAACTGGCGGTTGAAAAAACGCATCAGCGAGTTGTCCTCCAAAGCCATTTCCTCGCCGGCGTTCATCTTCTTGCGCGCCATAAGCTCCATGGTGCGCAGCCTGTCCTTATACAGATTGTTGGCGTTTTCCTTTTCCACGCTAAGCGCAGCGTCGCTGTTGCCGTCCCAACGGCGGCAAAGATACAGCTCGGTGAATATGCGCCCGAGCCTGAACCTACGGCTGAAGGCCAGTCCGATGGCGTAATCCTCGCCGTAACTCGTATTGGGGAAACGCACCTGCCGCAACAAAGGCGTGAAGAAAGCGCGCGGCGCGCCAAGGCCGTTGATGCGCAATGCGTTGTTGCATCCGTTCCGGTCAGTCCACTCCGCATGGCTTATAAGCCCGGGAGGCAGCGTGTTCAGGTTGAAGTCGCACATCCTGTAGCTGCCCACTATCATTGCTGCACGCTGTTCGTAGAAGGCGTCCACGATGGTTTGCAGCGTTTGGGGCGACGAATAAAGGTCGTCACTGTCGAGCTGAACGGCAAAACGTCCGCAGCGCGAATCGTCAACGGCCACGTTCCAGCAGCCGCCTATGCCGAGGTCGGTACGGCCCGGGATGATATGTATCAGCCGTTCGTCCGCATATCCGTCGAGCAGCTTCGTAGTATTGTCTGTCGAGTGGTTGTCAACCACTATTACGTTATACTTGAATGATGTTTTCTGTGACAGCGCGCTGTCTACGGCATCGCAGATAGTCTTTTCACGGTTGCGCACGGGGATAACCACCGTCGCCTCGACGTCGAAATCCTGCTCGTCAAAGTCCGGTTCGGCGTAATAAGCAGTGTCGACCAACGCCCCTACGGCCTTCAAGTGTGCCGTAACGGCCCGCTCCATCTCAACCTGCACGTCGCGGTTTGCCGGGTTCACATAGTCAAACTGCCTCACTCCGCTTGCCCTCGTGTCGCGTTCTTCCTCCGTATAAAGCAGCTCGTTGACATGGAACATCCTGCCATGCCGGCTCAAATAAAGCCAAAGCTCATACCATCCGGCATACTTGTAATCCGTCTCGTCTGTGTTTCCCGCGAACGAATGCAGCCGACGCGCGTCAACCATTACCACCGAGCCGAAGTCGAAATCGTCACGCAGGCTGCCTTCCTGCCAGTCAATCACCGGGTGAACGGCCTTCACTCCGTCCTTTACCGCCCAACGGTCTGAATACACCAAGGCCGCATCCATGTCGACGGCGGCCCTCACCATGCGCTGTATGGCGTACTGCCCGAGGCTTACGGGCACGTCTTTCAAAAACAGCATGGCGTAGTCTGCCGTCACACTCTCAGCTATGTCGCGCATTGTGGAAGCCGAGCGCAGGCCGTCAACGACAATGAACGAGCAGCCTTCAGGCACGGCGTTGGCCATTGCGAAGGTGCGTGTCACAAGCAAGTTGATATGCCTTATCATGCGGCTTCCGCACAGTTGACGCAGCAAATTGCTTACCGACGCATAATCGCTGCACGGTAAAAAGCAATCAATAGTTCCTCTCATTTCAATGATGTTTCTTCACTCTGCAAAGATAGCATAATATAATTAAGAATTAAGAGTTAAGAATTAAGAAAATATGTCTTGCCAGTAAATTTCTTAGTTCTTAATTCCAGAGGGAACACCGGCAATGCATATTTTCTTAATTCTTAATTCTTAACTCTTAATTTTTGAGAATATCGCTTTCTTACCGAACACAACCGTCTCGGCAAGGAAATAGTTGAAAAGCCCCGAAATGAGCAGTGCCGCAAGGTTGCACCACACCACCGTCCATCCGAATATCCGCTCGAACAGCAGAAGGAAAAGCATTTTCACCAAGAAGCCCAAGGCCGACGAGATATTGAACACCACGAAACGGCGGCAGAAATCGGCGGCGCAGCGGTTCTCTATGCGGCTCTTCCATATCCAGCAGTACGAGCAAAGAAAATTGCTCAACACCGCAAACTCGAACGATATTACCGGCGACACCACGTAGTCGCCCCAGTATGTATCAAACACATACGTGGAGCACAGCCACAGCACGAACGTATCAACGCCCGTGCCGAACAGCCTACTTACCACAAACTCTATATAACGAAGCATTTTCTTTAATTAAGAGTTAAGAGTTAAGAATTAAGAAAAATACCTTTGTCATTGAACAACGAGGCATATTTTCTTAACTTTTAATTCTTAACTCTTCATTTTTTCAAAGGGTCTTTCAATGCAAGTTCCTTCTTGTCCTTAAAGAACTGTATAAGGTAAACAACGAAAAGCAGCACCGCTATGACAAATCCCACGGCATCGAACACGCCGAACTCATATCCATAGAGCGAATAGCTGTCGTCAGCCCACGACGTGTACATGTAAAGGGTGTTTATCAATATCACTATGAGGCGGAACTCCGTAGGGCCGAAACTGCTGTAAGTCAGGCGGAACTCGCCTTTCAATATCGCCCCGATATACGTGTATATCGACAGGCACAGATAACCTGCCAGCACCAGCATGGCCACATCAAACCGCAACATAGGCGACAATCCCGCGCCGACGCACATTATGCACAGCGTCACGGCGTCGAGCGTATGGTCGATGAAAAAGCCGTAAACAGGACGCTGCGTGTTGCGCACGCGCGCCAGCGTGCCGTCAAGGCTGTCGCCAAACCAGTTTACAACCAAGCCCAGTGACGACAGCCAGAGCCATTTCACGTCATGGTTGCCAAGGATGAAGCCCACGGCGCAGATTACCGCCCCGACCACTCCGATGAATGTCAGCATATCTGATGTAACCCATCGCGGCATCCTTTCAGCCATCCATACAAGCACTTTCTTTTCAGCCGCGTTAAGGATTGACGTCTGTATCCTCTGCGAAGTTTCCTTTCCCATTGCCTTCCGATAGATAGAATTTTGGCTGCAAAGTTACAGTTTTATTACGATATCTATACATTTTTGTAGTTAAAGTTGTTAAACGTTTTTAACTTTAGACTGCCGCTACATAAGCGTTTGAAACAATGGAAATCAACGATTTTAACGTATGAAGAATACACCCACACTGCAAAAGGCCACCTTTTAAAAGGTAAAAAGGTAAAAAGTAAAAGGGTAAAAAGGGTAAAAAGTAAAAGGGTAAAAAGGTAAAAAAGTAAAAAAGGTAAAAAAGTAAAAGGGTAGAAAGGTGAAAAGTAAAAAAGTAAAAAAGTAAAAAGGTAAAAAAGTAAAAAGGTAAAAAGGTAAAAAGTAAAAAAGTAAAGCGTAATAACTGACTATTACTTGCACGTTACCTTTTTACCCTTTAACTTTTTTACTTTTTTACTTTTCACCTTTCTACCTTTTTACCCTTTCACTTTTTTACCTTTTCACTGTTATTTTCCTTGTGAACGTGCCGTCGGCTGTCACCACGCGGACTATGGCCACGCCGCTGTCAACGCCGTAAATGGTGCATGCCGTGCTGCCGCCGCCGACACTCTCACGCTTCAGCAGAGAGCCGCCTACGGAATAGACGCTGACTTCGAGAAGTTCCGCGCACGACGATACAGTCACCTGATGAGCAGCCATCGAGTAAACGCTGACATCATTGCCGCCTACCTCCGCGTCGGTTATACCAGTAGTGCCCGCACCCTTGGCACGTATGAAGTAACGTCCGTGCGACGTGCCGTCAACCGTCAGCGTATAGCCCTCGGTCAGCGGAGTGTCCGTGTTCATCTCGGCATCATAGAGCGACGGTTCGAGCAGAGCCTCAACGCCTGTGAACGTCAGCGTGGTTACATCGCCGTCGGCAGCGAACACGCCAAGCGGTATCTGCTGCAAATCCTTCACGCGGTTTACGCTCGCAGCCTTGTCACCGGCCACGGTGTAGACAGACAGCTCGTTGGCGTTGTTGCCCAGCAGGTTGCGCATCAGCTGCACGTCTTCCGCCGCATTATAATTATTGTCTGCATTGTCGGCGTATGCCAACATCGCGCCGCTGCGTCCGCCTTCGTTCTCCGCCGTAATGGTGAAGCCCGTGGTAGTTGTTCCGCTTTCAGCGGTGTCAAACTTCTGCATGTCGACGGTGAACTTCACTGTGTTATCACCAGTAGCATTAGTCTTCTCGACAAAGAACGCTCCGTAAGGCGCAATAGTGGATGTTTCCGACGGGTCAAGCCAATTGTTGCCATCGCCGTCTGAGCCGCCTGCGCCCGGGCCTTGCTCTGTTTCAGTCCAATACATACCGGTAAGGTTGGTGTTAATATCAAAGAACTTCTGCAAATCAAGCGGAGCCATATACGGATTGCCTACAATCATATACTTACCGTCTTGTGATACGGTGAGCGGCTCGGTAACAATTTCGTCGTGGCGTACAAGAGCAAGAGGGTCTGTGCGGTCAAGCAAACCGGAGATAAACAGCTTTCCGTTGTTTGCGCGGCTTATTTCACCTGTACTGTATTCATACTTAGTGTCTGCCTTCGGCAACCTGAACAGCAAGCTGCCAGCCACTGCGCCCGTGCCCTTTGCGTCAGCTGCTTTTATCGAGAAGCCGCCACCTGCCGTGTAAGGCACTGATGCGTCGTTGTAAGCCGCACTCCACATAGGCGTTGACGTGTTGAAACCAACATTGGTATTAGTCGTAGAGTTCTCAACTATCGTCGCCTTCTTGTCCCAGCTGCGCTGGTAAACCGCCGGGTCAAGGCGGCTGTTCTTATTGCTATCGAACGTTATGTCGGTGAAATACTGTTCATCGGCCTGCGTGCCGGTAGCTTTGGTGTACCAGTCGCCGGCATATACGTCACGCAGCGGCGTGCTAACCAATGTCCACTTCTTAGTGGGCACGGCCACGTCCATCCAAGCCTTTTGGTAAATCAGCTGCTCGGCGTGCAGCATCTGTGCGCCCTGCATAAAGTGAATGTCACGGCAGATGTTCACACGGTAACGCTGGGTGGTAAGAGAATCGTTACTCTCATAAACCATCAGGTCATACTGTATGTTCTCCGTCGGGTCGCCCATGCCCTCGGGACGGTTGTTTGAGCCAGTCCATGCCGCACCTCCTTCTGTATATCCGGCCATGTAAAGCTGCGCTTTGCTGTCCGTCGGCATTATAACGTTTGAGAACAGCATCGGCACAAAGCCTGCAGCCTCGTCGTCGGCGGTATATGAATTGTCCTCTATCTTCAAATCGTCAGCCGTGGCACGCTTCCAGTTGGCATCGTTGTTCCAGTTGTCTTTCTCCGTTCCCTGCCATACAAGGTTCTCGGGCACAACTTTCATCTCCACATTGAACGAACCGTAACATGAGTTGTAAATCTCGTCCGTTCTGTCGCTCTTTTCCTCGAAGTAAGCGGAGAACATGTAAGTATGGCCTTCCTTTGGATTAAACTGGAAGCCGTTGTCCTGCTTGTCAAGATTGAACGTTATGCTCATGTGGTCGTCATATTCGGAACCTTGCTCGTATTTCTCTGCATAAAGTTCTTTTATCTTGCCTATCGGCAGACTGTACTTGTTGAAATCCGCGCTTGCAAAGTAGTCTGCATATTCCGGGTCGTCAGAACCAATCAGATAAATATTGTCCCTGTCATCCTCCGTTGTGATTATCCCGAGATGGGTTGCGCCTTCAGTCACTATTTGTGCTCCACGCAAATCAATCCTCAGCGGCGTGGTCTGCGCCTTCTTAATCTGCGCAAGACCTATACGCAAGTCCGGGGCGAAGTCTTCTGCCGGATAATCTACTTTATTGAAACCGGCATGAAGCTGCGGAGCCTTATCGTTGGCCGTCAATACCAAAGGTATATAGGTCCAACAGATTTGCGCCCATTGTTCATTGCTTAAGCCTGATTCTTCCGGAGCTATAAGCGTCTGGATTGGCTGCACTACAAGTTCCAGTCCGTTTTCAAGCAACGTGATGTCAAGGTTCTCACGATGCAGCACAAGGCGTGAGTTTATTCCGCCTTCCGTAATACCTGAATTCAGATAATGAGCAATTATATCATAATCGTCTTGCGAGAACTCTATGAAATCCTTTCCCTCTCCCTCTGATTTGACAGGAGTGCCTGTCTCACTCAATTCTGTTGCATCGGGGTAGAAATGGCGGAAATCAAGAAGCGCCGAACTTAACGATATGCCTCCAAAATCGTCATTTGCTGCGATATATTCCTGCTCGCTACCAAAGAACCAGTCAAAGTAAACGCCATCTTCTATTATCTCAAAAGTCTGATTTCCTTCATTGTCAACTCCAGTAGGATAACGCAGCTGTGCGGAAAAGTTGAATATCTGCCCTTGACAGAAATCAGTTGAAGGATTAACCACCTCGCCGTTGACCTTGACAAGGGTTTCCGACGCAACGTAGAAACGTGTCTGTATGTTGCAGGGGTCACCTATCTGTATGGCAAAGTCTTCTACCGTCGCAGTTGTTCCGCCGCCCATGTTTTCTGTCGGCAATATCAACATCAGGTAAGGACGGTTGGGCGACAACACTGAATAGAAGTCTACCGTGAGCCTGCGCCCTGCGGCGTCGCTCTCGCTGCCGGTTCGATAGAAATAGGCTCTTTTATTTTCCGCATCATAATGCTCGTATGCAAATTTACCGTCACCGCCATCTATTGTGTCACCATACAAAAAGTTCTTATCAAAATCTTTTCTGAAGTACAATGTCAAAATCTTCGTGTCGATAGTCTCACCGTCTCCAACGTTGACAAGCGCGGCTTCCACCGCTGCTTCCTTTGCGGCCAAAACGGCATCGGCGTCTGCGTCGTCACCGCCATTAGCGGCTATGATTTCATTGTACGTTGTGTTATAAATCGTCTCGTCGATGAAACAGAAGTCTATTCCTTTCAAGCTGTCGCTGCCCTCTACGCCAAGACGTGACGTAAGTCGCTCCCAGTCCATCTCTATGTTCATGTGGGTGCGCTCGTTTGTACAGGTGTATTCCTTCTGCGTTACCGCAGCGGTTGGCTGCATAAGATAAACCTTGATGTCGTCAAGGTAATAGTCGCCGCCCGTTGTTGACGCACTGTTGTTTTCTATCTGCAACACATAGGAAACATAATCGGCCGCACCTTCATTTTCGTTGATGAACGAGAAATAAAGCTGATACCAGTCATTCTTTTCACTGCCTGTACCGGGGTCACCTGCTTTAAGCCATGTTGTTGTACGTATCTGGCTGCTCGAATGGCGATAAATAGGTGTTTCCTTGCCTTCACTGTCAACTCCAAATACAGTGAAAAGCACCGCTGCATCTGCATTATCTTTTGAACCTCCGGATTTCATCCACGCGGTAACATAAAGCTCTGAACCTTCACACAACCGCTCTTCAAACGGCAGGCGCGCCAATATTCCGGGACGGTCAGATGCGTCTACATATATATGATAGGTACTTGGACCTTTTGCCAGCTCGTTTCCATCAGCATCTTTAGACGGGCGTGTATTGTTGCCTTTTTGGTCGCCCCAACCGATATAATCGTTAGTAATCGCATAATAGCCGAATTCAGGATACCATCTGTTAGGATTATCATAATTGGCACTGCTTGCAAAATCAAGCCACGGAGAGCCATCAAAGAAAGCGTAGCTACTATTGTCCCATGCCAATGGGAAATGGAAATAATCATTCTGTCCATATCCGGAAGCGACATCAGGGTCAAAGTCGAATGTCTGTTCCGTCAGTTTTTGCAGATTGTTATCCATCCAGTCAGGAGAACGGTAACTGTAATTCCGCCATGTTTCACTTCCTCCTGCAGTACCAAGTCGCGACACCTGTGTCTGCGTCAACGGAATGGCATCCGCCACAAACGTAAGGTTAAAACGCGCGATGTTGTAAGTTTTTCCGTTACTACAAGTTTTTGTTACAAGTATTGTTGCTTTTGAGCCATCGGCAACTTCCCATGGCGTATTTGGGCCAACGTTATTTTTAGTAAATTGAATGATTCTATTTTCATCACTTAACGTCGCAGTATTTTCATATGTATAATAAACATTTCCGTTCCACCCTTCATTGCTCTTCCTAAATCGTAAACCGGCAGTATTGTCTACCAAAGAAATATTTAATGTTGTATTGTCTTCATCAATATCAGGAATGGCGTAACTCTGTGCATCTTTCGACAAAGCGACAAGTTCATCAGTATAATTTGACAAATGCGCATTCGGGAAAGTAATGTCATATTCCTCAAGATACTTTTTCCCTGTAGTTCCGCCTTGAAAATCATCCTTTAGAAGACGGCCATGTCCTCCCTCCCAACTTTCTTTTTTGCTTTCGCTTGCATCATTGTCACGGTCGTCAACACCAACAATATAATAAATTACACGCAGTGCTATTGTCGGCTCATAATAATCGTTTTCTTCGAATTGTGTTGCACACGCTTGAACAATATCATCACGAGTTTCATCCGTTCCAGCTCCTTTTGATGAAAAATGTTCTGAGAAGTCAGTATATCCCGACACGTCACACGCTACGACAAACCAATCGTTATCGACACTTGAACCTGGGAACCACTGTTCAAACTCGGCATTCGTTGGATAATAAAAATCCATAGCTTGGGCAATACCACCCAACGGACGACCCACATAACCGTTTGTAAAGCGGCTGACATCTGTAGCTCCATTTGGCGTTAGCAAGTCATAGACGCCGTCACTATGGTTTGTTTCAAAAGTTCCATCAGTACGATAACTGTACCAACGCTGATATGTCTGCGCACTCGAAGAACCACCTGTACCACTTTGGCTTTTTGTTGGCAACGCCAACGTTATGCTCGTTCCCTTGTGCATGTAAATTGTGTCGATATAAGTATGCGCGGCTTGAATGCTATCAACAGACAATGACAACTCCGGTAGGAATTTATTTATGTCATGATCAAACGAACCGACACTTTGATTTGGCAACCCGAGTTGTCTCTGCAAATCAAACCACTTGGCATCTTTATGCTGGACGGCTCGGGAAACCTCAAAACTATAATAGAAACGAATTTCATTTACAGCAAGCCTATAACCATCGCCATAATCCCTATCAGGGTCAAGTTGCAAGCGCAAATATCTTGTTGTCAACGTATTGTCAAGATATAATCTAAGTTCAGGATCATTTCTGTTGGTAGCGAAAGATTGAACAAGTGTCCAACGCTCACCGTCAGTCGATGAATACACCAAGACATTATTAGGTCTTTCTTGGTTTTGTCCACCATTATAAATGTGTATAATTTCTATATTTTGTGATGAATGGAAAGTAAAATCAATATTTACATCACCATTGCGGGACGACTTCCACCACGTGCCTGTACTTCCGTCAAAGATATTTCTTATGTTTACATAATAACCACCTTCATAAGAATTTTCAGCATCACGATTTCCATTAACAGTTCTTGCAGTAACAGTCCTCAATGATCCTACATTTATTTCTGTTTCATTGTCATAATAATTACCCGTTTTCGCCTGCCCCCACGCAGCTTGCAAGCCGCAGCAGAGCAGGAGTAATGCGGATAAGGCTTTATATAAAAAGTTATTGGTTTTCATATATCTATTTTCCTCCTTATTACTTCGTCTTAAACATATTGAGCACTTCACCGCCCAACAGGCGCATTCCGTAAGAGCCGCCGGCTCTCGTGCCCGTCTTGAACTCGACATCGGTGATGTCGATTGTATGTATGATAACGTTATATGTGCGCGTCAACAGATTGGTTTCCTCAATTGTGGCAAACCATGACACCGTTACCGAGAGCGGTAAGTCTGTGTCGGCGCCTACCCCGGCAGACAAGGCTGCGCTCAATGTAGCACCTGAATTTGACTCAACTGTTATTTTGCCTGCCAAATCATCAGGAACAGTCCATTGCACACTTCGCACTTTCGCCGTATTAGTTGACGATTCCATGCCGGCAACAGTAAACTCGAACTGCGCTCCTTCCGCAATTTCCACAGTATAATTATCCTCTTTAACATCCACTTCTACAGGGTAATTGCCTATCGGAGCGACCCATGAAAGCCACTCAATTGCAGGAGCATAATCGGGGAAGGTAAGCTTTAGGGGATAAACAGTGTTGCGTGGCAGCTTGCGGCGAAGGGGGCTGGCTGTATAAGTGGTAACGCCGGTGGTGTTGTCGGTAGCGAGTGTCACTGTAAACGGGATGCCGTCAGGTGTTTCGTTGGCATAAAACGAGAACTGCCTGACGCCCTCCGTATCTTCCACACCGCTTAGCTTGGCTGTGAATTCACCGGTGCGGTCGCCGTAATAATCGCTTGAAGTCGAGCCTTCCATCAGCGGTACATTCTGCGAATAGCCGAAGAATGTAAATGTGGTGTTCTCGTTCACGGTTTCGGGAAAGTCGCTTATAGTCATTTTCACTTTGCTTACAAGGCGGTCGAGATGCACCGTGAAGCCGGCTCCGCTGCCGTTGTTCATGTCGCTTGTTACTGTCAACTCCTCGCTTACGCCGCTCATCGGGATGTACATTTCGTTGTCAAAGTCAATGTTCTCCGCCGGGTTTATAATGCGGTAGGCATTAAGGCTGTCAGTATTCAATGTTCCGCCTGCCGGGAAGCATTGCCCCAGCATGTCTTCGCCTGTCAAGTTTTGCGTGTCATCCGTCTCGCCATTGTATTTTTCTATGTTGGCAAAGGCGTAAACGGTGTAAGTTCCCGGGGTGATGGTTATCGGGTCTGAATGCCACTCCTCGAGGTCGCCTGTCTGCGCCAGGATGTTCGAGCTTAGGTCGGGCGACAAGTCTTGCACTATTTGGTTAGCATCGTTCACGATGTACACCTTCAGCGTATTGATAAATTCGTGCTCGTCGGCAGGCACTATGTCACCCTCGGCACGTGTGCCGTTGAGGTCGCCTATCTGTGCGGCTGACACATTCAGGCGCACCGTCACCGGGCCGTTGTCATACGTGCCGCCGTCATCGTCGTCGCTGCACGACGACATCAGCGATGCGCACGCCAACGGCAGTGCCAGCAGGGCGTATCTTAATAAGAATGCGTATGTTTTCATAAGCCGTCTTTTTACATTTCATTACATGGGCAATGTCTCTTCTTTGAGCGACACCCAGTCGTTCACATATACATGGGCGCGCAGTTCTTCGGCACCGGGTATGTCGCCACCGATTGACGAGACAGAGCTTACGGTCACCTTATATATATTGTTGCGCACCACGGCATACTCCATAATGCCGTTGGTGGTGTCGTCACCGTTGTTGCTGTGGCGCAGCCACCAGATGTAGTAGCACTGGCCGTTATAATACGTGCGCAGCCGCTCCTTGCTGTTGGTAAACAGCACATCGCGGGTGTTTATGTCCCTTTGGTTTATCTGCGGACCGTTTCCTCCGCTGCTTTCATCTACGCCAAGCACTCTGAGCATGTATTCGGTCCAACCGTAAATGCCGTCGGTGCTGAAGTCTTTACCTGCCCCGGCAAGTCCCTTCAGGTAGTCGGCATAGCCTGTGGGGTCGGTCAGTCCCTCGGCAAATTCCTTAACTTCGTTCCACGACTCAAAGTTCTTTATTGCGTTGCTGACGTATTGGGCGAAGTCCTGCTGGCCGTTAAGGCTTGCCATCATGCCGGTAAGCGTGGTATAGATTGTGTTGTCATAACGGAAGAACGTGTTGCCGGGAGTATAGTCCGCAACGCCAGCCGGAGTGAACTTCGCCTTGAACACGATGCCCGTGTTGTAGCTCGTCGACGTATTTTCCGCCAACGTTGTGTTTTCAAGCGTATAACCAACGCGCGTCCAGCCGTCGCCTGCGTCTTCCATCGGCGTGCCCGGCTTGCAATAGCCTGCCCACGCTTCAGGGTTTGCGCCGTCAGGTATTGTGGGGTAGTAAGTTTCCTGTTCGTAAAGCTCTGCGGCATTTACCTTCGTTCCATTAACTTCAAAAGGAGTATTGGACAGCACGGCATTTTCCGCTGTCTTGTCCGCCGTCCACGGGTCTATTACATAATTGGTGGCTACGCCTCCGCCTGCAGGCTCTTCGTCGCCAAGATAGGTGACGTTATCGGTTATGCTGCCGTCTGTCGTCACGCGCTTGATAAGGTATGTGCCTGCGGTAAGCTGGTTGATGATTGCCGCCCCGGTGATAGTTACCGAGCCGATGCCGTCTGTACAGTTGTAATTGTTCTCTTGTTTGGTCTTATAGTCAACGCGTGCCGCCAGACGCTCAACGGCAACGTTGGTCGTGGCCGGATTGGTCTCGCTTGTGTTCTTGTCAGTCACAGTGATTGTCTCCGTTCCGTCTTCTGACGACATCACGAAATTTGTGTAACCGTTGGTGTCGTCACCCATCCATGCCTGCGTATAAATATGGTCGCGCACTCCGCCGAGCGTCCGGCCTTCGGTTCCGGCCCAAGAGATGTCGCCGGGGTTGGCTACTACTATCACATTATACGGCGTGTTCAAATCCAACGACACCTGAACGGGGTTTGTTACCCAGATGCCGTTTTCCTTGTCCTCGGTCACCGTCGTCAGATGGGCATACTCGTCAATCTGGGTTGAGGCATCAGCGTTTATGTTGTTGTCGTCAGCGCGGTAAAAGAATACAAGTACAGAGTTTATGCTGTTCTCATACGTCTGTCCCGTTTCCTCGCCATCGCCTGATTCACCGCCAGTGGGGTCGCCGGCACGTGAGACGGGAGCCTGTGACGGAACGGAGACGCGCAGCTTCACGTAGACCTGCTTAGCATCGTCCGTGCGGCCGCAATCGGCAGAGATGTCGTCGCTCATGCTGCACGATGCCGCCATCAACGCCAATGCCGCATAAAGCGCCGCGCCACAGTATTTACATAAATCACATTTCATAGCCAATAACTGTTTAGGTTTCTCTCCACTCACTTTCTCGTATTCTCAACCTCCCGCCTTCCACTCACAGTTCTTCAAACTGCACGCGCTTTGTCCAGCCGAGCACGCTTATGCTGACGTTGATGTATTTCAGCTTTCCGTTCAGTAGGAAAAACTCCAGGTCGTAGTCATAGCCGCGGTCAAGGAACTCCTGCTTTGAATAGTTGCGCATCTCGTCATAGTTGGCAAGGCGCGAGAGGATGTCGGGCAGGTTTACCGTAATGTTCTCCGTATTGCTGTTCTTGTTCCTTATAGCAAGCACTCCGTCGTCACCCGGGTCGTCGTGGCTGATCAGGCGCGAAGTCATAAACTCCGCATGTCCGGTATGTCCTACGCCTTCGAGCACGTTGCCGTTCTGGTCGGTAGGCGGAGTAAGGTCGTCGGTGTTCCACGTTGCGTATGGGCTGTAAGCCACAGTGCCGGTAGTCTCGTCAACGGAGTTGTCCCACAACAGCGTGGAGTTCTTGTCGGTTATCGTCATTTCATAATCAGCGATGTCCATTTCCCTCGGGTCGCTAATCTCGCGCAGGCTCACGGTAATCCTCTTGGTGTCGCGCACGAGCGGAACCGTAGCGTAAGCTGCGCGGTTGGCCTCGCGGCTGTACACCTGCACCGGCTCCGTCAGCATGCCGTGCCAAAGGGTGTCAAGCGGCAGCGCGTTGTTTACTATGTCATACATGTTGCTGCCTGTCTGCACGCGGTCAAGCTGTACGCCGACGGCCGTCATGTCATCGCCTGCGGCCAAGTCGTTGCGCACGAAGCGTGCGCGTGAATCGGCAAGCATGTCGGCGTATGGCCGCTGTCCTGCCAGCGCGATAAACTGGTAACGTCCCGGTGCGAGGTCGGTTATATGCATGGCATAGCCTGCGTCCTTAAGAGGTGCCACCGCCCCGACGTTGCTCTCTTCCTGCGTCTTCACGAGCTTTCCCTGCTCGTCGAAGATGTAGAGGGTGACAGAGCCTACGTGGTCGTTGAACATGTCGGCGCGCTGAAGGTTATAGTCATACTTGAAGCTGACATAAAGTCCGTAGGGGCAGTCTTTCAAGTCGTCCTCCATCATGCCGCACGAAGTGAACGCGGCGGCTGCGAGCAGCATGCAGCACAACCATCTGAAAGGTTTTTTCGCTGAATATTCCATACTAATATTTTTAGTGTTTCTCTTTATAATGGGAGAGATAGGAGTACTGGGAGAAATAGGAGAGCTGGGATGGATAGGAGTAATAGGGCTGATAAAAGCCATGCGGACTATTCACTCTTAATTCTTCGCTCTTAATTCTTAATTCTTCACCCTTAATTCTTCACTCTTCACTCTTAATTTTCTTATTTGTTGGGTGCCCATAGGGCGCCGGTGTCATCCAAGCCGTGCCGGCTAATTTGACTTTTCTACAAAACCTGGCGGCTGTCGCCAGAAGCGTTGCGGCATGTGCTGCCGCGATTGTTGTTGTTTTTGTTGTTTTTAATCCCGATGGCGCCGCCGAAACGGCGCCACCGGAACGAGATATTACATCTACATTGAAACTGTCTTTACAATTCCGCACTCTGCGTACGCTTGGTCCAAGAAAGGACGTTGATGCTTACAGCGATGTAGCGGCTCTCCGGGTCGTCAGTGTCACCGGTGATGTCGGGAACTGAAGGCGAACCGATGTTCTTGATGCCCGTCACTGTTATGTCATACCAGTTGTTGCGGAGCACGCCGTAACGTCCGAGCCAGTTTGCCTCTGCATTGTCTCCAGTATAAGCACCACCATTTGAGCTTCCTTCCTCCCAAGGTGTCTGGGTGTCGCCAAAGTGCTTAATCAGGATGGGATAATAAGCGTAGCCGCCTTTGTAATAAGAAATCTCAAGGCCATCCTCGTCATTAAGGGCCGCAACCTGTGTGGCTATGCCTGCATTCAATGTTGTAATGTCCTGGCCTTCCTTAAAGTCAAAACCCGCAACATCTTCATTCTCAAGCTTAGCGGAAGTGATTGTTATCACGCCACCCTCGTCAGTCGTTGCATTTGAAAGCACAACGTCGATTGCTGTTCCTGCAATGGTTCCCTTAGCATCAAAGTATGTGTCCCAGTTGGCTTGCAGCCAGTCTGCTATCCTGCCCTAAACTGTAGCCACAACGCCGTCTTTCTTATAAATAGTAGAGGTGTTGCCGTTGAGGACATAGAAACTTCCGTCATCCTCAGCCAAACCGTTTTCAAGAGCAAGCTTCGCCTTTACAACCACCTGGGTTGTGCGGTTGTTTATCATGTTAGCCACATCAAACGTGTTCTCAAGGCAGTAGCCCGGATTGTTTGCGCCGAAACCGAACAATGTTGTGTTGGCAAGGTCTTCGCCTGACTTGATGATGAAATCGCCAGCATTATAACCATCAGCGTTGTCATAGTTCGGGTCTTCACCGAAATATGTGCGGTAAAGGTCTTTTGCAACGGCTACATTGCCTACGAAGCGATACTGGTCTGTACCTGTAGTACCTGCAGCCTTAAGTGCCCACCAAGAAGAGCCGTTGGCCACATTGCGCACGGGATAAGTCTTGGTGTTGGCAACGTTGAACGTCCAGCCTGCAACCTCATACGATGCGAGGTTTTCGTTACCACCTGTAACAGTCTGGCTGCCCGTTGCATTTACAGTAACCTTAGCCACAGCGCGCTCAACATAGATGTTGGCTGCAGGGTTACTGCTCGCCTCGGCCTCTGTAGTATAGATTTTATTCTTATCTATCACGGTAAGGGTCGATACAGCTCCGCCTGTGGGGTCAGAAATGCCGCTCGGCTTTGAATAAAGCGGAGCGTTGCTCATAAAGATGCCGTTGCCGGTAATGTCGTCAGCACCGTTTGTGAGTGTCAGCGTTTTGCCATAAAAATCCTTGAAAGTGCCGGTAAATTTCTCACCACCGACGGTCAACGTTCCGTCAGCACCAGCTGCAATCTTGCCGTTGTTGTTCAGCACAACGAGGGCGTAGATATTGCCATCGTCCTCTGTCGTCGGCACGGTTACTTCCTGAACGAGCGTGGCACTGGATGTGATTTGATCTGTAGTGCTGCCGTTCATAGCGAAGCCTGTGGCGTCAAGATTGTAAGCAGAGGCGAACGTAGCGCCGTCCTCGGTCGCGCCGGAGAACAGGAGCAACGTAGCGTCGTTCACCTTATACTCTGAAGGCAGGCCGTCGTCAAGCGTTTCATCAAATGCACGCCCGGTAGGCTGTGTAGGCATGTTCACAGAGATGCTTACATAGCCCTTTTCACCACCGGTGATGGCAGGTTCCTTCTGTCCAATGACATCGTCGCTTGAACATGCCCCCAGCGCAAGCACCGCAAGCGCGAGAGCAAAAAACTTTGTTGTTTTCATCTGTTAAGAACTTAAATAATTAATGTGTTGTTATATTCTTCAGAGGAGTTCTATAAATTAAAATATTGTAGTACAGTTGTTTATATGGTTCCAAGA
>ERZ791741.1272-NODE-1272-length-21342-cov-34.254052_pt1 | contig 21342 bp, 15 predicted proteins | sample MGYA00510040_ERZ791741 | MGnify/ENA primary metagenome ERZ791741 (study PRJEB30046, sample SAMN00791960) | human gut metagenome | study: EMG produced TPA metagenomics assembly of the A metagenome-wide association study of gut microbiota in type 2... | reverse complement strand
CACGTTTTTTTTTTGCCTTGGCCGGTGGGGAGAAATGGGAGCGCTGGGAGGCATGGGGGCGCTGGGAGGACTGTGAGGACTGTGAGGACTGGGAGGCATGCAGGCTAGCGCTTGTCGAAATCCTGGCTTGTTGCCGACTACAGACAGCTAAATTATAAATTCTCCATACCAATTCAAGATTAATTGGGTAGTTTCCAAAAGATGACTTTTTACGTTGTAAAACGTGGCCTTTTGCATAGCAAAAAGACATATTGTGTTATGTCGTAATATTGCACTTTATTGGTAAGTGATACGATCTCGGCAGTTTATTGATTATGTGATATGTGTTAATAATAGTCTGGAAATGACTTGTTGCAGCTGTGTCTTGTTGTAATTTATTGTTTTTTTATTATCTTTGAAGCGGAAAAATATGTTTTTATGGGTTGTATGGGAGCTAAATGGAAATGTATGGTTGGTATGAGAGACGCGTGTATTGGGGTTTGTACGGCTTTTGCTGCCATGCTAATGTTGCTGAATTCGTGCGGTGGAAGTGTAGTAACAGAGGCAGAAAAGAGTGATGAACGGGATGATGGTATGACTATGTGCAGAGACTCGATGAACATTAATAAACCTGTGCTTGCAACGTATTGTGGGTTGGATAGCGTGATGATTTGCGATGAAAGCTTTTTTATTAGTGATTTTGAGAAGTATCAGACCTTTGATGAATTTAAGATGCGCGGTGAGGGAAAACCAGTGAAATGTCCGTTTGTGTATGTCTTGCAAAGTGATGATAGGACCTATGTGTCAGTCTCTGATGATACAACCAAGGTGAGAAAATATTATAAGATATGTGACCGGTGGTTTACTTGCGAGGAATATGATTTGTGGAAGAAGGAATATGATTTGTGGAAGGACGACGGAATAGGGGCGAGAAGTCGAAATGAAAACCCGGCAAGGGTGTATTATAGGATATTGGGTAACGACAGTATTCTGGAACTGCGATGCAGCTACGTGGGTGATTTCGTGCTGAATGATTTGTATATAAAAACGGTTGGGAAGTGTATCTGGATAACGCATTGGCCGTCAAAGACAAATAAATTAGTCGTAAAGCCAAGTGTTGTTTACTTCGGGGAGTTGCGCAAGCTTGTTGATTTGTTCAATAAGGGTGAAACCTTTTTGCAGTCCTATATAGTGCGGAAATATGGGTTCAGGCCGGGTGTGTATGTTTATTCTTATCGTTTAAGGGAGACACATGTGGCCTATATTTATGAGTGCGGCTTGTTGAAGGAGCGGTTATATTTCACGAAAAACAGTTTGGGATTGTTCGGTGTGCAACCGGGTTTTGATAAGTTCGACAGGGAAAAGTCAGTTGTGCATTGATGGAGGTGCCGTAATGCAGAGTGTGACAAGTTGGCAAATAAAAAACGTCCATGCAGAATGCGATGGGCGTTTTTTGTGTTTTGTCAGAACTGTTCAAGTATTTCTATTCGCTTTTTTGTGTCGGGATGGGTGCTGAACAGCGAGCTGAAGAAGCTTGTCAGACCCGGTGCGAAATGCTGCGGATGGATGATGAACAGCTGGGCGATGTCGTCTCGCTTGACGTTTTCAAGTCCGGGGTCGCCCGAAATCTTGCGCAATGCGGAGGCAAGGGCAAGCGGATTGCCGCACAGTTCGGCTCCTCCTGCGTCGGCCATGTACTCCCTTTTGCGCGAGATTGCGAAGCGTGTGAGCAGCGTGAACAGGTAAGCCACGGCGCAACACAGGGCCGCAATGATGAACACGACAAGCATTGATATGCCGTTGCCGCGGTTGTCTTCGTTGCTACTGCTGCGGTGGCTCATGCCGCCGAACCAGAAGGCGTTGTACATCATCTGCACCACAAGGCTCATGATGGTTGACACTATGCCTACGAAAATAATGCTTATGATGAGCAGACGGGTGTCGTGGTTGCGTATGTGGGTAAGCTCATGGCCGATCACTCCGGCCAGTTCGTCGTCGTTCAGGCGGTTTATTATGCCGGTAGTCAGCGTCACTGTGTAGCTCTTCTTGTCTATTCCGCTGGCAAATGCGTTAAGCTGAGGGTCGTCGACAATGTTGATTTTCGGCATGTCCATGTTGCAGGCTATGCACAGGTTCTCAACTATGTTGTAAATCCTCGGGTTCTCTTTGCGTGTGACGGGGCGCGAGCCGGTTGCGGCACGCACCATGGCCGTATTTGAGAAATACGCTATTAGGAACCATGCGCCGACTCCGGCAATGACCCACGGAATAGTGTTCAGGAAGTAATGGTTTACCACGGCCGCGTCAAGATGGCGTACTATGTTGCCATACTGGTCGTAAACGCCGCTGCCGAAATAGTTTACCAATGCGAGGAACACCCAAACCATGCCGAGAATGATGACAGGAAACATCAACAGGAGGATTGTTGTCAGCATGTTGTTGCGGCGGATTTGGGTATGCATTCCTACATATCTCATAATGCGCTTGCTGTTAGAAGTTTATTTCAGGAGCCTTGTCATACGCCGCACGTTCTTCCTGTGGAACTTCAAACATCGGCTCTTTTCCGAAGTGGAACATCTTTGCGAAGATGTTTGAAGGGAATGTTTCTACGGCGTTGTTAAGTTCGCGCGTGGTTGAATTGAAGAAGCGGCGTGCTGCGGCCAGCTTGTTTTCGAGGTCTGACAGTTCCGTCTGCAGGTGCATGAAGTTCTGGTTCGCCTTGAGGTCTGGATATGCCTCGAGCGACACTTTCAATCCGGCGAGTGCGCTTGTCAGCGCGTTCTCGGCGTTTATTTTGTCGTTTATGCCGGTTGCGTTCATGGCTACGGAGCGTGCTTCGGTTACCCTTTGCAGCACTTCGCGCTCGTGTGTCGCGTAACCTTTTATGGTGGAAACAAGTTGCGGAACGAGGTCGTGACGCTGTTTCAGCTGGACATCGATGTTGGCGAACGCGTTTTCGCGGTTGTTCTTCAGCTTCACAAGGTTGTTGTACAGGCTGACTCCCCATATTACGAGCAGCACTACAACCACTAAGATAATAATTCCAATTGTCATAAATTCAATGTTTTGTTTCAACAAATAGTTTTACAAAGATAATGCCATTTGATTGAATACGGTTGCCTTATTAGGATTAAATTCAAATTTTTTTGTTCTTTTATGTTGTTTTTATGACGAATACGCGCCATGTCCGTTGTCAGGACATGGCGCGTATTTGTTTGGTTATTACCTCTTTTTGAGTATTTTCATTACCTTGTTCAGATACTTTTGCGTACCCCTGACGCTGTATCTTGGTCCGCCGTTCCATGAGCGTATGGCTTTTTCCACATTGTTTTCGGGGTTGTGGTGCGCCTGAATCAGGACGAACATCTCTTTCGATTTCCTGACGTTGAAACGGTCAGACAGCTTGAAGCGCTTTTTGCTTTTCTGCTTCTTTAGAATGTTGTTGCATTCTTTCACCAGTATCGGAGTGATTTGCATCGCTCCGCAAGAGTTTCCGCTTACGGCTTTCGGATTGCCTTCGCTTTCTACTTCAATTATCGCATCCATCACCGGATTCCAATTGAATTTCGAGCTATTCGCTCCCTTGTTGCTTGCGCAGGCATAAGTTCCTGTCGCAAAAATGAACAAAGTTACAAATACTTTCCTTAATATTCTGTCCATAAAATGTTGTTTATGGCATCTGAACAAATGTATGTGATTGTGTTCGCGGCGCGCGGATTGCGTATGGGACAAGTGCCAAGCCGGGCCTGGATGCCAGTTAAAAACTAACGTGAATAGTGGCTTTCAAAACAAAAGAAGATTCACTATCCTTATCTTTTTACCGCTGCAAAGGTATGAAAAAAACTGATACGAGCCAAGTATTTTGTCTGATTTTTGGACATTTTAATGGTAGATTAATATTTTATATCATGTTGAAAATCAATAAATTGTGTGCTAATAATGTAAAAATAAAATACCAAGACGCCTCGTTCCCCGATTAGGAAAAACCTTTCAAATCCCTTCTGTTTACGGCGGTTTCGCTGCATTTCGCTGTGTGCGGAAACAGCTGTTGCGGCTTCCGTTTGGCGGGATAAGTGCCGATAGGTGGCGCAATGATTGTGGGTGACGGAAAAAATCGTTATATTTGCAGTGTTAAAAAGCGATTATTACAATTATTATGTATTACGTTTCAAAGCAAATGGAGATTGCCGGCTGCCATCGTCTTGAACTTCCTTATGACAGCAAGTGCCGCATGGTGCACGGCCATAACTGGATTGTTACGGTGCACTGCAAGGCCAAGGAACTGAACGAAGAGGGCATGGTAGTCGACTTCAAGCGTATAAAGGACAAGATACACGGCTATCTTGACCACGGCGATTTCAACGAGCTGCTGCCGTTCAACCCTACGGCGGAGAACATAGCGCGCTGGATATGCGACCAGGTGGAGCATTGTTACCGCGTTGACATTGAGGAGAGCAGGAACAACAAGGTTACTTATGTAAAGGACGAGGTGTGCGGCGATGCGTGTGAATGAAATCTTTTATTCGCTGCAAGGCGAGGGTTTCTATTCGGGTACGCCTGCGGTGTTCGTGCGTTTCTCAGGCTGCAACCTGAAATGTTCGTTCTGCGACACGCTTCATGACGCTTTCATGGAAATGTCTGAAGAGGAAATAATGCGGGAAGTAGTCAAATATCCGGCACGCCATGTTGTTATAACCGGCGGCGAACCGGCGTTGCAGCTTACACCTTCGCTCGTCGACAGGCTTCATGAAGCCGGCAAATTTGTGCAGATTGAGACTAACGGCACGGTGCCGTTGCCTGCCGGATGCAGCGTTGACTGGGTTACGTGTTCGCCAAAATACCGCCCGGTAAGGCTCTCGCATATTGATGAGCTGAAGGTTGTCTTTACCTCTTCAGAGCTTGATATGTCGCAGTATGACGGTTTTTCGGCCAAGGTTTATTGCTTGCAGCCGTGTGACGTGGGCGACAGCGAGGCCAATGCGTGCATATTGAACGGGGCTGTCAGCTATTGCTTGGCTCATCCAAAGTGGCGTTTGTCATTGCAAACGCACAAGATGATTAATGTGAGATGATTTTTAGTCGACAAGTTGACAAGGGACGAGTCGACAAGTTAAAGATGGGAGCAGACGAAGAACAAGCAGACGAGTAATATTCTTTGTTGGGTGGAGGTAACCAACTTGTCTGCTTGTCCCTTGTCTGCTCGTCTACTATATTTAGCAAAATTCCTTAATAGCCTTGCGCACTATGGCTTCGGCTTCGGATATGCTGCATTCAAGGCGGCCGCCTGAAGCGTTGAGGTGTCCGCCTCCGTTAAAGTAAAGTTCGGCCATTTTGTTGCATGGAAAGTCGTCAACAGAGCGCAGGCTCACCCACACGAGGTTGTCCTTTTCTGTGTCCTCGCGCAGCGATATGCTTAGTTTCGTACCCTTTATTTGCAGCGGCATGTTCACCAAACCTTCGGCGTCGCCCTTTATGTAGTGGAACTTCCGCAGGTCGTCGCGTGTCAGTGTGAAGTATGCGGCCTTGCTTTCCGGGACTACAACCATCTTCTCGTACAGCACATATCCTGTCAGCCTCATGCGCCATTCGCTGTAGTTGTTGTAAACGTTACGGTAAATCTTGTCCTTGTTTATGCGCTTGGTAAGCAGCTGGCTGATGATGAAAAATATCTCGGGCCGTGTAGAGTTGTACGTAAATCCGCCGGTGTCTGTCATCATGCCGCAGTACAATGGCACGGCGCATTTTTTTGTCATAAGGTCGAAACCGCCGAGCTGCCAGATGATGCGGAACACCAGTTCGCACGTGCTGCAGGCCTCCGGGTGCGATATGCACAGGTCTGTGTCCATGTCGGGCGCGAGGTGGTGGTCAATCATAACTTTCTTTGCCGGCGACGCGGTGATGGCTTCGGCCATGTTGTCTGTGCGCTGCACGGTGTTGAAGTCAAGGCAGAACAGCAGGTCGGCGCCGGCGAGTATCTCGTCGGCGAACGCCTTGTGCTTGTCATACCTCACCATGCGCTCCGTTCCGGGCAGCCACTGCAGGAAGTCGGGGTAGGCGTCGGGCACGAGCATCACGGGCACTTTGCCTGACGAATACAGGTATTCGGCCATGCCGAGCACCGAGCCTATGGCGTCGCCGTCGGGGCTGCGGTGGCAGCAAAGGGCTATTTTCTCTGAAGAGCCGATAAGCTCTTGCAGCTTTGACAGCTCCTCGTCGTTAAGTAGGTTGATGTCCATTGTGTAATGTTTGCGGTTGTAAGGTTATACGGTTATGAGGTTTTAAGGTTGACTTTAATGCTTGAATAATAATGGTGTCGCAGGTTTTTCAATTGAAATCCAATTGGAAAACCGTACAACCGCATAACCTTAAAACCTCATAACCCCATAAAACCTTACCAAAGTTTTTCGGGATAAACTCCTTCGTTTACAAGTGTCTGTATCTTGTCCACGACGCTCTGGCGGTCGGCGGCGTATGTCACGCCGAACCATTTGCTCGTCGTGTCGAGCACTTTTACCGTTGCCGTGCCGTCGTTGATGAGCTTGTTTACCATCAGCGGGATAAAGAACTCAGCCTTGGGGTTGGCCATGTTGGCCGGGTCAGACAGAAATCCCTTGAAATACTCCTCGCTGTGTGTGAAGTAGTCGGGCGTGAAACCCCACATGTTCATCGACACGGGCGTGTTGTCGTCAACGGCCACCCACTGGCCCTGCTCGTCCTTGTAGCATACCGGGCCGTCAACGCGCATTATCTCGGTGCGCTCCACTACGGTTGTAAGACACTCGTTGTCGTCCTTCGAGCAGATGCCGCGCGCCACCGTACCGTTGTCTGACAGCGTGTTGCCTACGCGGAAGCCCACCATTGCATAGCGGTTCTTGCTGCCTTCGGGCAGGTCGGCAAGGAACTTTCCGATAACCATGAAGGCGTCGCGGTTGTAGAAGTCGTCGCAGTTGATTACGCAGAACGGCTCGCGGATTACGTCCTTTGCCATGAGTACTGCGTGGTTCGTACCCCACGGCTTTACGCGGCCTTCGGGGCAGACAAAGCCCTCGGGCAGAGCGTCAAGGCTCTGGAAGCACAGCTCAACGGGCACGTGACCCTCGTATTTGCTAAGTATCTTCTCGCGGAAGTCCTGCTCGAAGTCCTTGCGGATAACGAAAACAATCTTGCCGAAGCCGGCCTTGATGGCATCGTAAATGGAGTAGTCCATGATAGTCTCGCCGTTCGGGCCGAGGCCGTCGAGCTGCTTCAGTCCGCCGTAACGGCTGCCCATGCCGGCAGCCAGGAGTAATAACGTTGGTTTCATAATATCTTTTGTTTATACCTTAAATATATAGCATGCTTTTCGGTTGTTCCCGGCGCGCGGCATGCAAGCCATGCCGCGCGTGGGTGTTTGCGATGTGCAAATATAGTGATTTTTGTTAAAAAAAGGAATATTTGTGAGCTTTTATTAGTCAAAAGATGGTTCATTCGCAGTTCAGGTGTATGGCATTAGGTTGTAATAACAGCACTGTTTAAAGTCAATTGAGGACTTGGTAATTGTCATACCACACGCCGATGCGGCATCCTGTACATGCAGGCAACGCCATTTGTCGTTCTTTGTTTTTTTTCTGGATGCCGCATCGGCGTGTGGTATGACAATTGCCGAGTGCCTCGATTGTTGTCAATAGAAATACATAATGTTGTTAAGCAAACAATGGCAGTCAAGCTCCCTCCCTTCGGGAGGGCAGGGGTGGGTGTCCGGCTTGTAGGGAGTGTGGCTTCAAAAGGCGGCTTTTTAGCGTGCGAAAAGCCACCTTTTACGCGCTAAAAAGCCACCTTTCGCATCGCAAAAGGTGGCCTATTGGAAAGTTGCTGATAGCCAACGACTTAAACGCCTGCGTCTGGCAACCGTGGAAAGAGCCGCCCAAACATGCCGTTTCAGCGGTTTAAGCGCACTGCTTTTGCACTGTAAGTCTTTCGGTTTGACGGTCAAAACGCATTGGAACAATCCTCCATTGTGGTTACACGGTTGCTGATTTGTAAACACATAGTTTACAAACTGCAAAATAATGATTGCCACATTGTTGTGATATGGCATATTTTTATTATTTTTGCGCAGCATAATCTAACAACTTTCGGCCTATGGCATAAAAAAGAAAAAGAGACATAAAGGCATATAAATAAGAGCGTTTGCTTTTGTTCTTTTATTCGAGAATCTGGACAATTCAAGAATTGATGAAGAATAATGGTCGGACGCCCACACCTCATAAGGTGTGGGCTTGACTGTATTCCCATCAATCAGGTAGTCCAGAACCTTCGAATAAGGAATATGAAAAAGTCAACCCCACGCCTTTTTTGTATTCCTTATTTACGGAGAAAACTTACTGATATTAATCCGTCTGACGGGGTTGCAGGCTGAAAATAATAATCTACATGATGACAAGAAAAATCTTATCCGTCATTCTGTTCTTGCTGTCAACCGTGGCGGCAGGTGCTGCGGAACAGTCGGAAACACAGCTCGTCGTGCTTACAAAGGACGGACAGAAAATAGCGTTTGCACTAAGCGAGTTGCCAAAAGTAACTTTTACGCAGACTGAACTGTGCATAAAAGTTTCTGATTATGAATACGTTTATCCGCTGTCCGATATGGTGCGGTTTACTTATGAGGGAGTGAAAATACCGTCGGGTATAACCGACATTGATACCGGCGAGAAAGTTTTTTCGCTCACTGGTGACGCGTTGGTGTTCAGTTCGTTGCCGGAAGACAGTGAACTAAGGATATATTCTGTAAGTGGAATGCTCGTCTTTAACAAGAAAGTTGAGCAGGCTGGTGAATACTCTTTCTCTTTGGCAGGTCTCGCAGCCGGGACTTATGTAGTAAACGTCAATGGTTCAACGTATAAAATATTGAAGAGATGAGACGCATTTTTATCATTTTTGCCGCGTTAGTGTCAGTCATAGCGTCTTTTGCGCAGTCGCAGGGCAGTGACATATTGTACGTTTACCGTAATGACGGAGCTTTCGACGCATTCTATTATTCTGATATTGACAGTATAACCTACTCCAATCAAGGCGTTGACGGATATTCGTATGATGACATAGTGGTACAGGAAGTGTGGACAGCCGACAGCCTTTACCGCATACCGTTGGCCGCAATCGACAGCATCGGTTTCGCCGCTCCGCCAACGATAGTCAATAAAGACGTGTTCGTGTTTACAGCCGAGCATACCCCTTATTTGTCGGAAACCAGCACGCTGGCGTTCACAATGAGCCTGTCAACTCCAGCCGACATGCGTCCTGTTAAGGGTAACATCGTAGTGTGCGACATTGACTGTATGGCGTTCCCTGACGGCATAATGGCTCGTGTCGTAAAAATAACTGAGACGGCTCAAGGCTACAGGTACGAGTGCGAGAAAGCTGGTCTTGACGAGGTTTACGACCAAGTGGTGGCTTATTATGAAGTTAAAAATGAAGAACCTGTGCAAAGCCGCAGCCGTGCGAGTTCGGATGACCCGGAGACTATATTGAACAATGAGTTATGGAATATACCGTTTGACAAGGATTGGGATGTTGGAGGCACTACTATTGCGGTCAACGCCAATGACCGTGGCTTCATGTTAGTTAAGGTATGCAAGCTGTTGACATCAGAATGTTATGCGGAGTTCAGCTTCAACCATGAGTTTACGTCAAGCCTTACGTTTTCTGCAGAGATAGAGGGAGGTGTGGAATCAGGACCGATAAAGATACTTGAAGCCAATATCGCCAGAATACCCACATCGGTGCCTTTGCTATGGATAGTACCGAAAGTCAGGCTTTTCGGCTATGTTGAGATGGAAGGCAGCGCCGGTTTGGACTTTGAGGCCCACCTCAACCGATATGATGCTTTGGCTTTTGTATATTCAAACAAGAAATGGGGGATAACTCACAGTGGGCATACCGATGCAGGAGTAGGTGCCGCCGAGTTCTCAATGAAAGGGATGGCGGAGGTCGGCATCCAGCCCGAAATAATGTTTTCGGTCAGCGGTTTGGCTACAGGATTGGGCTTGACGAGCCAGTTCGGGCTAAAGCAAACTGCCGAGTTCAAGTTTGATGCGGTGAAATATTTTGACACTGGGACGTATGATGCAATCAAAGACTCGCAGGTGAAGGCTTACACCACAAGCTCGCTGTCGGCCTTTGCTGCCGCCGGACTGTTCAAAGAGGGTTCTCGTACAGTATTGCCAATCACGGAAACGGAAACGTTGGTGGCGGAAAAATACCTCGTGCCTGAATTTATAGAGCTATATCAACAGAAGGCCGATGACGAAACGCGAATTGTCGGTCTGAAAATAGACAAAGACGTGATAGTGCCTATGAACATAAGCATGGGGCTGTATGACAGCAATGACGAGTTGATTTACGAGGTCAACGATGGCGATGTTTATGATGGAACCCAGCATGGAATACATTTCTATTTAAGAAATGTTGATGACTATCCGGGTTGCAAGGCTTATCCGATAATACGGTTCGGAGAAATAGAGATGCGTGCAACGCCTGCCATAGAAATGACTTGTCCGGCGAAGTTTGACAAGGCAGAGTGTATAACAGCATACTATGATCCGGATAGCAACTGGCCAAACATAATGACGATCCGTTTTCATGGTATTCTTGAAGACATGACAGATATAGTTGAGTGGGGTCTGTATTTTGGCGATGGTGAACTTTATCCATTTTATGAAGTGGCAGAAAAACAGTGGTTGGAAATGCGTCTTTCTACCTCTGGATATGAAGATGCAGTGACAATGGATTACTCGAATTTTGTATTTGATGTGAATAGTCTGGTCGGCCTTTATGCAAAAAGACGTAATAGCGACGGTTCTATAAGCACGCTTTATGCTCCATATGAGGAATTTAATGTGCGCTATGACACAAAACCTTCGGCAACAATATCCAATCCTGAAGTAATAAGCACTTCGATTGTAGAGACCGATGTAGACAAGAACGGCAATACGATTTATCGATACAAGACAACGTATAGCCTTGATTTAACTATTGAAGGCGCGTTGTGGGTTGATTATATTGATTACAATATAAGCGGAGGTGATTGGTATTTGGAATCAAATGAACCGTGGACTCCTGGATTTGATGGCCTGTATTCAGGAGAGGGATATTTTAGATTTTGGAGCAATACCTCGCCTATGAACCATTCAAATTGGTATAGTCTGCATCTACGTAATAATTCGAAAATTATTAGTTCTAATGCATTGAATTGGTATGGTAGTGACGGAGTGTTGACGGGGGTAGATGTTTCGTCGTCGCCGATGTTTACAGATACGCGGAGCATGGAGCAGACAAGCAGGCAGATTGGCAATAAGCATACAAACTATGTTGATGATGTTATAATAACTGACATCACCCCAAAGCACATAAAGGAAAAGGAGCAAATGCCTATAATATGTTTGGATAAACTGAATTTACCAGAGCGCAAAGTACTAAAGAACAAGAAGACTATTGATTTTTAATAGATTGTCAACTTAAAAAATAATGCTGTGCCTGCATTTTAAGCACAGCATTATTTTATTGGGATTAGGTGTTACAGTAACGTGTTTCATTTGTATACAGGCTTTGTACAGGATTGAAAATGTCAGAACGGGTAGCCTATGGCAAGGTGTATGGCCTGTCCGTCCTTGAATTTCGGTATGTTGTAGAAGCCGCTCTTGCCTGTTTCGTAAGGCACGTGGAGGCCGACTCCCCAGTCGAGGCGCAACACGAGGAAGTCCAAGTCGTAACGTATGCCTACGCCGGTGCCGAGCGCCATTTCCTTAAGCACGTTCTTGAACTTGAACTGTGCGCCGTGGCGGTAGCCGTCGTCGCGCAGCGCCCACACGTTGCCGGCATCGATGAACGCCGCTCCGTATAGGCTGCCGAAGAGGTTGAAGCGGTATTCAAGGTTAAGCTGCAGCTTGATGTCGCCTGTCTGGTCGAGGTATGACAGGCGCGACACGTCGGTAGTGTAGCTGCCGGGGCCGATGCTGCGTACGGCGAACGCCCTGATGCTGTTGGCTCCGCCCACGTAGAACTGCTCGCTGTATGGTGCGCTTAGGCTGTTTCCGTAAGAGTAGATTACGCCTGCGTCGGCGTGGGCTACGAGCTGTGACTTCTGTCCCAGCTGCCACGTCTTACTTATGTTTGTCTCAATTTTGAAGAATTGTGCGTAAGGGTTGTTGAACAGCTGCTTGTTTGCCTCGTTCCATTTGTTGCCTGCCGCCATGTAGCCCAATGAAAGGATGTTGCCCGACTCGGTGAGCGTCGTTTCCCATACGAATGGGTTGCGGCTGCGCATTTTCGAGCTGTAGGTCAGCGTATAGTGCATCTTCGGTATGAACACGTCCTGCATCGACGTTTGCAGGTAAGGGTTGGCGTATAGTATGGAGTCAAACTTTGCCGTGGTGCGGTTGAGCTTCTGGTATTTCAGTGTGAGCGGACTGAACTCGTGCCTCCATTTGTCGGAACGCTGCCAGGTGTATGTCCATTCGGCTGAGAACGTGTGCATCCTGAAGTAACTCGGGCGGTTGAGTACGTTCATGCCCACCTTGGCGTATGTTGACGGCGTGGTGTAGAAGCGCCGTCTGAACTTGACGAACGGCACAACGAGGCGCGGAAACTCAATGGATGCGTCAAGTCCGTATTCGTATGAGTTCATGTTACCTCCCGAGCCGTTGACGTTTCCGCCCTGTTCCCATTCGTATGAGCCGTGCAGGTTGATGTCAAGTTTCTCTCCGCCGCGGAACGCGTTGCGCTTGGTGAAACCTATTACAAGCTCGGGACCGTGGCGTCCGTTTATCTTGTTGCGGTAATTTGTTTCGATGTAAAAGTCGTATGGCTTGCCGAACGTGCAGGTAAGGTCAACGTCAAGGGTGTCGCTGCGCCCCGTGGTGTCACGCGGCGTGAAGGTGAATTCGGCCGAGCTGAACAGCCCAGAGCCGTTGATTTTATTCGCCGATTCTATGTATTTGTCGTAGTTGAACAGCTGTCGTGGGCGCAGTTTCAGGTCTGCGAGTATAATCCTTGGGCGTATGGGAGGGCGTTTGCCGTTGAACCTTACGGCGAAATAGCGGTGGCTGAACGAGTCTTTCAGCTCTTCCATGAACTGCTTGCGCAGGTTGATGCTTATTTTGCCGATATGCCATTTGCGCTTTGCTACCGACGGAAGGTTGGCTGCCATTTGCAGGCGCAGCTTGGCTTTGCCCGGATTTGCTATTGTGTCGGCAAGGTATGAGGCGAAGCTTGGCTGGTAAAAATAATAGCCGTTGTTGCGGAACAGTGTTGACAGGCGGTTGCGTTCGGCGTCCATTACCGATACGTCAAGCGGCGAACCTGGTTTTAGCAGGGCTTCGCCCATGGTTTTGTTTATAAGGCTGTCGGTTTCTTGTGGAAAGCCGATGTATTCAAGCGAGTCAACGGTGAACAGCTTTCCGAAATCAACGGTGTAGCCTATTTTCGCCTTCTTTGGGTTTTTCTGTTCGACAATCTTGTAGCTGACTTTGCCGTTAAGGTAGCCGTGGCTTTGCAGGACTGACTGCGCCACAGATGCGCGCAGCTCGGGATTTACCTGCCGCATCAGCACCGGGGCCTTGCCGAAGGTTTTTGTTATCCATTGAGCTATTTTGTTTCTCGAGCCAGAAAAAGCGTTCCATATCCATAGCCCGTATGGAAACGGAGTGCGGTAGTAAGAACTGCCGAACAGTGCGCCGTTGGGAGCCGTTGCCAAGGCTGACTCTACTTCTTCCTTTGTCGTTGCCATGTGGTCGGCTTCTTCATCGCCGATGCTGTCTTCGTTGACATGTGTGTATTTGATTTTTTCAAGTCCTATGAACAGCTGTTCGCCGTCGCGCAGCTTGCTTGTCGTTGAGCATGACGCAAGGATTACAATGGCGGCGACGGCCTGCAAGCCGCCCCTCAGCGCAATGTGGCGGAACGCAGAAATCAAATTCGATATGGACGATTGTGCGCTTGTATTATGTCTCATCGTTTGTTGCTTTTAGTTGAATCGGCGGGCATGGCTTCTTGTTTTTTCTTTTTCCCGAAGCTGAATATGTCCTTGAAGTTTTGCAGGCTGCGGCGCCAGATGAAACCTGCGCCGTATTCGCGTACCGTGCCCTCAAGCCAGTCGTAAGAGTTGTTGTCGTAGTAAACCTTCAGGTACTTGTCGGAAGATTCGCCGAGACGGTATTCCAGTGTAACGTTGTCGAAAAACGATTCGTTTTGGTTGGCAACCTCCGGCCCGGTTGACACTTTGCCGCCTACTACTATCTTTATGCGGTTGTTCCAGAAGCGTTTTGCGAACTTGAACGAATAGTCTGTATGCGTGCTTCCGCTCGCATCGGTAGAGTTGTCCATGCCGAAGCTCAGGTCGAGCGAACGCAGGGCATTGCCCGTAATATTGTTGATTTCGCTTTGCAGGAAAGAGTTTAGGGCGCTGTTCATCGAGAAGCCTCCGGTGTTTCCGTCGGCAAGATACATGCCTGTTGTAAGCATTGTCACGGCAATCTTTCCTCGCTGCTCCACGCTCATCGACTGCAGTTCGGTGTCCAATGTCATGTCTTCAGGCGCGCTGATGGTGAATTCAAGTCCCATGTCAGAAAGGGTCTTGGTTATGATGACGCCGCAGTCGAACTCGACGGTGCGCCCCTCGTTGCTGCCGCCCGACGAAACGTTTGCCCTTGTGCGTTCGGTTGCGGTTATGTTCAGCCTCGGGTTCATTGGGTCTCCTGTAAATTCTATATAGCTCCCGTCCTGTATGGTGAATGTCTTGAGGGGAATTACGGGCAGTGAGTACTTCATTGTGGCGTTTTCAAGGGTGTAACGTCCTGTCAGGCTAATGTCGCCTGTCAGGCCGTATCGCATTCTCAGGCTTCCGCCTCCCATCAGGTCTACGTAATTTGAGTGGTCGTTGTTCAGGTAGCACATTATGTGTGCGCCCTGCGCCACGTTCAGTGTCAGATCCATATTGAAGCCGGAAATGGGCTGGTGCTCAACCACCGTGGCTATGGTGTCCTCAAAGCTGACGAACTTTACAAGTTCATCCATACGGTTGTCTGTGGAAAGCGGTGTGTCGCGCAGAATGTAAGACATGTCTGTCGTGCCGAGCACGTCAAGCTGTCCGAGCATCTCAAGCCGTTCCAGAGGGCCTCTCATTGTGGCGAATATGTCAACGAACGCCTTTCCGAAAGCTACGCTTCGGCGGTTTTCCTTCGCGTCTATTATCTTGAAATTACGTGCGGCGATGTTCAGGTCCATGTTCATGTTGTTCAAGTCAGAGAAATCCACATTGCCGGTCAGTGTCAGCGGACTGTCGTTGCTCGAGTACATCTTGAATTTCTCAAACAGGAGATTGCTGCCTACAATGCGTACCGGTTCCTCGCTCCACCGCATCTTTATGCCGTATTGCGCGCTGCGCATATAGCATGAATCGAACTTTATTTCGCCGTTTGCGCGGGGGTTGTCAAGTTTCCCTTTTACTGACAGTTCTCCGTCGGCATATCCCGTCAGGCGTATTATTCTGTCGGGAATGAAGCCGTTGACCAGCCTGACTGGCATGTGTGTCATCCTAAGTTCGGCGTCAAGGTCGCTTTCGTCCGAGTTGTACGTGCCGCTAAGTTCTGCCACTTGTTCGTCGTTGCAGCTCAGCACACCGTCTACTGTGTGCGTGCCGTCGCTTTGGGGCATGTATACAAATTCCGTGCTTAGGTTGCCCATGCGGCTGCGTTCGTAAGTCATGTTGTCGATAGACATCGACGATGAAAGCGACAAGGCGTCTTTTGTCTGTACTATATGGAAGTCGCCGTTCATTATTCCCGTGATGTTCGGCATATACGGGACAACGGACAGGACTTTTTCCAGGTCAAACTTGTTTAGCCCGATGGTAATGTCTTGCAGGGCTTCTGTGTTCTCGTCGTCCGAGTAAATGTGTACACCCGTCCCGTCGTCAGCTGTAAGCTGGAGCTTTGCCGACACACGCCGGTCGGTGCCCAGATACAGGAAGTTGTCTTCGTTCACATTGAATTTCTTGTAGCCGAGTATCGTTTCGTCGGTCAGCATGTGGACTTTGATGCCTTGTTCTTCCATTGACGCTTCCATGCCGAGTTTTACTCCGATGCTGTCGTTCGCGTCATAAAATTTTATGTTCGCCCCGGAGCCTTTGTTGAAGATGTAGCCGTCGAGCAGGGCGTTGAACACGTATTGCTTGTTTTCCTTGTTGTTCCTTACCTGGGCGTTGTACGTGCAGTTTGTAGAGTCTGAGTTTATGTTGAAGCGTATCGTGTCAAGCGTTATGCTGCTGTTTTGCAGCTTTAGCAGTTGTATGTTGCCGTTGAGGCCGAGTACCGGCGATGAAGATATGTCGATGTCGGCATCCTGGAAGGTGAAGCCTTTTCTCGCAATGAATCGGCTTAGCGGATTGTCTTTGCCTGTGGTGAGGTATAGTTGCGCCTGTGGCAGCTTTTTACGTAGCTCGGCTACGTCTATTTGCTTGTTTTTCAGCTCTGCAGACAGCTCTTGGGCGAACTCGCCGGCCTTGTCGAGTATTTTCTTATATCCGCCGCGTCCGTTGAAGTGCAGCTTGAAGTCGCCGCATTCAGTTACGAAATGCGTTGTGTCCTTGCTTGTCAGAATGTCCACGAGCAGGTCGTCAGGACGGTATATCCTGCCTGAATCAGCTATGGTAAGGTCGTTTATCATGCCGCTTATGCGGAGCATTGTCTTCATGTCTGTGCCTATGTCGACGCGGCAGCGCAATGATGTGGCGAGCTGTGACTCGGTCAGTTTCAGTCCGTACCAGTCGGTATAGGCTATGTCAGCCGTAAGCGTTGAGCTTGCCGTCTTTTTGTTCAGCTTGGCATCGAGGGCTATTACTCCTTTAGCCAGCGGATTGTCACTGTTCAGTTCGGCGTAGGCTTTGCCGTTTGCCATGTCGGTTTTAAGGCTGATTCTGTCAAGGTTGTATGAGCCGATGCTGAATTTGTCTATGCCCACTTCGGCCGTCAGTTTTGTGCGTGGCGACATGAAATCTGTTCCGCTGCCGTTTATTTTTGCATGGGCGGTAAGGTCGCCTATGCTGTCGGCAAGTACGAAGTGGCTTGTTTTCAGGTTTTCGGCCAGCAGGGAAGCGTCGTAGCTCATGCTGGCGGCATTGAAAAATCCTTTCGCCTTTACCTTGCCGCCGCTTTCTGTGGCTGTAAGGTCGGCGCTGTAAAGTTTGCCGTTTATGTCAATGTCGCCTTGCAGGCCGATGTTTTTGGGTATGTTTACGGCTGCGCCTTGGGCTTTGAACAATTCGTTCATGAAGCCAAGGTCGTAAGTCTTGGCGTCGATTTTTACTGATGCTTGCAGGTTGTCAGTGTCGGTAATGTTTCCGGCGGTACCGCTGATGTTGACGTTGAACGCCGAAGGCAGCTTGATGTTTATCCCTCCGAAGTTCAGTTTCTTCATGGTGCCGGCTGCTGCTGCTTTCATGCTTAGCGGCTGGTTGGGCCAGCGGCGGACGAAGCCTGTCGGCATGTCTCCGATAAGAAGCATGATGTCTTGTTTGCCTATGGCGCAGTCTGCCTTGGCGCTTATCCTGCCGGGGGCTTTCTCGTCAAATGCGTCAAGGTCCATTGCCAGTTCTGCCGAAAGGTTTGAATTAGGCGTGTTGATGTTTATCGACGGAATGGTTAGCCGTGTTGAGTCCATGTCGATGTTTCCGGCAATCCGCTCTACAGCCAATCCGCTTTTTTCCTTGAATGCGCACTGGCGTAGCGACAGCTTCAAGTCTGGCTGGCGGAAATAGATTGAGTCGATGCCGATTGTCACCCCGGACAGGGCTATGTGGTTTGGGTCGAGGCCTTTCGCAGGTTCTTCAAAATTGTTGTCGTATGCCAGCCGGCTGTCGGTTATGTCGAGCCGGTTGATTTTGTAAAGTCCTGAATATAGGTCGAAGTATCCCTTTCTCGCTTCCGTCTTTCCGAGATAGGCGGCTATCTGCAGCGTGTCTCCCGGCATGTGCAGGGTTATGCCTGATTTTGAGATGTCAAGTTTGTCAACGGCTATTTTCCAGTTGTTTTTCGTTGTCGACGTGTCCGGCGGCACAGTGTCGCTCAGTTCGATGTTTACATTGGCGTCGGCCAGTGCGGCTTCGTTTATTTTTACAGTTTCTTTTCCGAGGTTGATGCCGTGGCTTTGCAGGTACAGGCGGCCGATGCTGCCTTTTATACGTACCGAAGCTACCAAGTCGGCAGTGTTGAGTTTCACGTCGTTCAGCTCGAATGCGTCAATCTCTACTTTCTGTCTCAACAGAGGCCATAGTTGCACGTCGGCGACAAGGTTTCTTACGTTGGCGATGGTGTCTTTCTTGTTTGGCAGCGAATCGTTTGGCTGTAACACCTTGAACCCTACTACGCAGAGGTCGAGCGGAAAGGCAAGCTTCACCCTTTCTACCGATATTTCCATTCCTGTTTGCTTTGAGGCGTATGATGTCACTTGCCCTACCAGCCAGTTTTGTATCGGAGGAATATAAAGCAATACGGCCAATATGATGAACAGCAGAACCGGGGTCAATATAATGCCGGCTCCCCATTTCAATAACTTTCTTCTTTGCACAGATTAAACGGATTTGGTATAGTCAATATGCAAAGTAAGTAATTATTTTGGAAAACAGGAAAAGTTTTGCCAACAAAAATTATACACCGTCTTGTTTTTCGGTTTGTCGGCAGTTTGGTTGGCAATGTTCACAAACAATGAATTTATTTAATGAAATCCATGTCATCTGTCAGTTTTGGGGATAACAAACTGATAATTAGGAAGTTAATGGCTGACAGATGCATTCGTGAATTGTCTGTTCGCTTGTCTTCGGTCTAAGCCTGTTTTTGTTTTGTTATTTCCTGCCACAGCTTGTCGTCAGGTACAGGACTTTCAACGCTTATAAGCTTTTTGGAAACAGGATGCACAAACTCCACCTTGCGCGCCAGCAGCGATATGCTGCCGTCAGGGTTGCTGCGCCGTGCGCCGTATTTCAGGTCGCCTTTTATTGGGCATCCTATTTTTGCCAGTTGGCATCTTATCTGGTGGTGGCGGCCGGTCATCAGTTCTACTTCCACCAATGTGTATCTTTCTGACTGGCCGGTTACTTTATAGTGGAGCATGGCTTTTTTTGCTCCCGGCACCTCCCTGTCGTATGCGTAGCTCTTGTTCTGCTTCTCGTTGCGTGTAAGCCAGTGGGTAAGTGTGGCTTCCGGCACCTCGGGGCGGTTTTGGCAGATGGCCCAGTATGTTTTCTTAACGTCGCCGTTACGGAACATGTCGTTAAGCCTTGCCAGTGCTTTTGACGTTTTGGCGAAGACAACAAGTCCCCACACGGGGCGGTCGAGCCTGTGGGCTATGCCAAGGAAAACGTTGCCGGGCTTGGCGTATTCCTCTTTTATATAGGCTTTTACTTCGTCGGCAAGCGTGCGGTCGCCGGTTTTGTCGCCCTGCACAATCTCGCCGCTGCGTTTGCTCACAATGATTATGTGGTTGTCTTCGAAAACGACATTCATATGGAATTTGATAATGGAAAAAATGAAGGATGGATAATGAAAATGAAGAATGAAAAATGTGATGATGAATAACCGTGGTATTGCGCTTGCTGTCCAGCTTGATTATTCATTATTCATTTTTCATTCTTCATTCTTCATTCTTCATTTATTGTTTACATGTTCATTCCGCCATCAACCTGTATAACCTGGCCGGTTACATACGAAGACAGGTCAGAAGCAAGGAATGTAGCCACATTCGCAATGTCTTCTACCTGGCCTGCACGGCGCAGTGGTATCTTCTGTATCCACTCTTTGCGGATGTTGTCGGGAAGTGCCTGTGTCATTGCAGTTTCGATAAATCCGGGAGCTATTGCGTTAGCGCGAATGCCACGTGAACCTATTTCCTGACCTATGCTCTTCGCAAGTGCTATGAGTCCGGCTTTCGATGCTGCGTAGTTGCATTGTCCGGCATTGCCGTGAACACCTACTACTGATGCCATGTTGATGATGCTGCCGCTCTTCTGGCGCATCATTATCGGCGTGCATGCGTGTATGAAGTTGAAAGCCGACTTCAGGTTGACCGCTATCACGGCATCCCACTGCGCCTCGGTCATGCGCATCATGAGCCCGTCTTTTGTTATGCCGGCATTGTTTACAAGGATGTCGATGGAGCCGAATTCCGCTTTTACCTGGTTTACCACTTCCTCCGTCTGTGCAAAGTCTGCGGCATTGCTTGCATAGCCTTTTGCCTTGACGCCTTTGGCGGCTATTTCTGCTTCTGTAGCCTTGCCGCTTTCGTCGATTACGAGGTCAGTGAATGCGATGTTTGCGCCTTCTTCGGCGAATTTCAGCGCGATGGCTTTGCCTATACCGCGCGCCGCTCCTGTAATGAGGGCGGTCTTGCCTGATAATAATCCCATTTTTAGTTCGTTTTATTTTATAATGAAACTTATGTTCGTCTATTGTGGTTGGGCTGGAAGCCGTGCTGTCAGCCGTTGCGCCTTATTTCGTGACAGATTTTCCCAGTGCTCCGTAAACTACCTTTGCCACGAGGGGCTTGCTTGCCTCGGGCGTCATGCCGTGCCCAAGGCGGCCGCAGATGAAAGGCACTTCAAGCCCTTTTATGCAGTAGTGTGTTATGTCGGCAACAAGTTCTACGTTGTCGATGTCGAACTCGCCGTCGGCCTTGCCGTCGGCATATACCTTCCGGAACAGTTCTATCTCGTCTTCGTCGAAGTTCTTTCTTACTTTTTCCACCATCCAGATGTTGCGGAAGAAAGCGGCGCGCAGGTTGCCGTTGCGCATTACCGTTTCCTTGATCATGTTCAGGTGGGTGTATATTAGCTCTATGATTTTGTCCTGTGGGCGTATCTTTTTCGCGGCCACTTCGTCCATCTTGTCGGAAAGTCTTTCCAGTTCCGACTCGATTACGGCATAGTACACGTCTTCTTTGCTTTTGAAGTAAGTGTAAAGCGTTCTCCGGCCTTTGCCCGACGCACGTGCAATGTCGTTCATCGTGGTGTTTTCCAGGCCGTTTTTGGCGAACAGCTGCCTGGCGACATCTACTAATTTATGTCTTGTTTTTGATATTGACATCTTGCCAATCCCTCCCTTCCGTTGTTTTTGCACATTTGGTTTGACGTGTGCAAAAGTATCAAATTAATTTGATACGGCAAAATATTTTTGCCGTATTAATGTTTTTATGTGCTGCCGGTCGTGGGCTTCCGCTTCTTTATTGCCGGCAAGACAGGTGAAGCGCGGTGGTTTTTACGCTACCTTAATTATACGTGAGTTCGGTATAAGAGAATGTTATAGTATTCTTACTTCAAGCGGTCAGTTGGTAACTGTCATT
>ERZ791741.1246-NODE-1246-length-21669-cov-8.777320_pt1 | contig 21669 bp, 22 predicted proteins | sample MGYA00510040_ERZ791741 | MGnify/ENA primary metagenome ERZ791741 (study PRJEB30046, sample SAMN00791960) | human gut metagenome | study: EMG produced TPA metagenomics assembly of the A metagenome-wide association study of gut microbiota in type 2... | reverse complement strand
TAAAGGTAGAGGTTTCCGCAGCGTAAATTTTGATGATTTTCTCTTTACCAGTATCGGCGATGAAAAAAAAGAACCTACAAATTGTAACATTATTAGTCTTGTCAATTATGCTAATACTTTGTTGGAATTTAGAATTAGAAGATTGTTTTTGGCTTATTAATATTGTTCAACTGGTTTATATTTTAGCTTCCTTTGCAATAAATAAGGAACGACGGAATTTTACAATAAACAAAAGGGAATTTAAAGCCATAAGTATGGAGCTATTATTGATCGTTGCTCTATTTTTTGCGGCCAGTATTACAAAAAATAGTGAAATACTATTGTTGGTGCTTTTTGTGTTACTACTGATAGTTTGGCTGGGATTATTTTGGAATATATTTAAGTTGGGTCAGGACTTATTCACTTTTCCAATTATAAATTTATATGGTTTATTATCTACATTCGTTGTTTTAAGAAGTAATTTATATGCACGAAGTTTAACTTATAATTTAGCGATGCAGCAAATCATTTGGTCCTGTATCATTACATATTTAATCCATATATTTTTTTTAGTGTTAAAATATTTATTGGAAAGAAATGTATAGGATATAGCTTATAAAATAATAAACGGAGGTAAAGTTATGAAAAGTAAAACTATGAAGTCTCTTGTTTTGGTAGGAACGGCTATTATGTTGACCTTTGGTATGAGTGTTAGCTCATTTGCTGCTGATGCTGGTGTTGGTGAATTGAAAAATTCAGAGGGCATATATTCTATCGATATGGATGATACTGCATTGGCTGGAGCTGCGCATATTTCATCTGAAACTTATATAGAAAATGGTCGAATGATTACAGTAGATGTATATTTGCTTATGTGTGATAAAGAAGCAATAGAAGTGCAAAAAATTTTGCCGTTCCTATCCGACACTTGGCCATTGTGTCGGATAGGTCGGGCGGTTATTCGGGCAAGTCAATCTTGCCGACAAAGCTGTAATAAATCTCAATGTCCTGCCTGCGGGTGCCGTTCTCGTCATAGCTGCACTCATGCACGACGATTTTCTCAATCATTTCCCGCAAGAGGGTGGGGGTAAGTTCCTCAAAGGCAAGGTGCTTTCGGACAATCCCCATAAACTTTTCCGCGTTGACGGTGGCGGCCTGCGACTTGTCCAGTTCGGCCTGCAAAGCGGCGGCGCGGTCTTTCAGTTCCCGCTGTTCCTGCTCATAGTCTGCCGACAGTTCCATGAAACGCTCGTCGCTGATTTTGCCGTTCACATTGTCCTCATACAGCCGCTTGATAATGCGGCTCACTTCGGCAATACGCTCCTGCGCCTGTTCAAGCTGCTTGGTGGCTGCGGCGGTCTTTCTCTTGCCGCCGATCTCGTTCTGCTGGATAAGCAGCTTCACAAAGCGGCTCTCATGCTTGGCGGCATACTCGGTCACTTGCCGGAGATTGGAGAGGACACCGGCGGTCAACAGGTCGGTGCGGATAAAGTGCGCCGTACAGTCGCGGGTGCGCTTCTTGTAGCTGCCGCAGATGTAACAGTCCTGCTTGCGGGTTTTGTTCTGATACCGCTGCTGGTACATCACATGGCCGCAGTCGGCGCAGAACAGCATACCGGAGAACAGCCCCACTTCATCATAGCGGTTCGGGCGTTTGCGCTGCTTGCGTAACTCCTGCACGCGCTCCCATGTTTCCGTGTCGATAATCGGCTCATGGTGGTCGGGGAAAATGGCCTGCTTCTCCACGGGGTTCTCTACACTGTGCTTGACCTTGTAAGAGGGCTTCTCCGTCTTGAAGTTTACCAGACAGCCGGTGTACTCCCGGTTTTCGAGGATATGAACGACGGTGTTCGTCGCCCATTTACACTCATAGCCGGGGTGGTAGCGGCGTGTGCTGCCTGTCCTGCGGTATTCCAGCGTCCCCGGCGTGGGGATTTGCTGCTCCGTAAGCATACGGGCAATCTTGGTCGGGCCATTCCCGGCAAGGCAAAGCTGGTATATCTGCTGGACAACCGGCGAGGTTTCCTCGTCAACGAGATAGTTCTCGTCCTCGTCCATGAGGTAGCCATATACCGGCTTGCTGGTAACAGGTTTGCCACTCATGCCTTTTGCTCGTTTTACTGCCTTGATTTTCTTGCTCGTATCTCTCACCAGCCATTCGTTGAACAGATTTCGCAGAGGGGTAAAATCGTTGTCCATGCCGCCGTTTGCGCTGTCCACATTGTCGTTGACAGCGATAAACCGCACTCCCTTTTGAGGGAACAGCATTTCCGTGTAAAACCCTACCTGCAAGTAGTTTCGCCCTAACCGGCTCATGTCCTTGACAATGACCGTACCAACTTTCCCGGCTTCAATGTCCGCAAGCATGGCTTGAAATCCGGGCCGCTGGAAGTTCGCGCCGGAATAACCGTCGTCGGTGTACCAGCGCAGATTGGTAAAGCCGTTCTGTTTTGCGTAGGTTTCGAGTATCCTTTTTTGGAAAGAGATTTGTCAAGGGGGAATTTTCTTTTAACCATATCATTATTTGTATTGACTTCTCTATCACAGGGTAATATAATCAATACCGAATTAAATAATGATTTCTGTGGTCATCTTCATATATTGCTATGAGGATGAGCAATAGGGAAATCGGTGTAAATCCGATGCAGTCACCTCTGCTGTAACGTGGACAAGGAAACGATGATGCCATTGGCGGAATTCCTGCCGAGAAGGCGTTTTCTTGGATGAAACGGAGCCAGAATACCTGCCGCAGAAATGTATTTAGCGATTTCTGGGATGAGGAAATGGCCGTATTTTTATGTGTGCTGTCAAATTACACGGTATCAGTCTTTCCCCGAGAGCAGATTGGGGGAAGACATTTTTATTATGATTATGTCTTTTTGAAAGATGAGGAATTGGTATGCTCGAACTGCAATCCGTCTGTGTTGAATTTTCGACCGAAGGCGGTCCTATCCGCCCAGTAGACCAGGTTTTTCTTACGATAAACCAGGGCGAAAGGCATGTTATCATTGGAGAAACGGGGAGCGGAAAGAGCGTCCTTCTGATGAGCATTTTGGGACTCAGCGGAGGCAATGTAACGGGGCATATTTTATGGAACGGAAAAGAGTTAGTGGGCCTATCACCAAAAGTGTACAATCAGATTCGCGGAAAGGAGATTGCGTATATTCCACAGGGCAATTCCAGCGGATTTAACCCTCTGATGCGGATTGGCACGCAGATTGCAGAGTCCCTCCGGATTCATTTGAAGCTGGGACGCGCTGAGGCGCACACCTATGCAGTAGATGCGCTGCGAAAACTTGATTTCCAGGAGCCGGAATACTGGGTGTCCCGGTATCCGCACCAACTCAGCGGCGGGATGAAACAGCGGGCCCTGGTTGCCATGGGCACAATCGCCGGCGGGCAATTGTTGTTAGCGGACGAACCGACAAAGGGGCTGGACGAAGAGCGCAGAGGTGATGTCATCAACCTGTTTGACGAACTGTCACGAACTTTTACAAAAGAAAAGATATCCCTGTTGTGTGTGACCCACGACCTGTATTTTGCAAAGAAGATTGCAACACATATCCATGTTATGTATGCGGGACAGATTTTGGAATCAAGTAGCTGTGAGGAGTTTTTTTGGTCGCCACTACATCCATATTCCCAAATGATGATAAACTCCCTGCCGGAACATGGCTTTCAATATCCGAAGGGGTTCGCCCCATCCCACGAAGAATACGACGGCCTCGGATGTCGCTTTGCTGGCAGATGTCCCAAAGCGCAGGCGGGCTGCTTTCGCGCAAAGCCGCCCGTTCTGGCAGCGGGAGAAAGGCAGGTGCGGTGTCACCATGTTTCTCAAAGCAGATAACCTCTCGAAAACCTATTCCAGCGGATTTCTCAGCGGCAAGAAGGTCTCCGCTTTGCAAAACGCCAGCATCACCATCCGTGATGGGGAAACCGTGGGCATCTTCGGGAAGAGCGGTAGCGGAAAGACGACACTGGCCAATCTGATCGCCGGGGCGATTCCCGCGTCATCCGGCCGGATTTTCTGGGACGACAAGCCGGTTGTATACCCCTATCGCGGTACACTCCGGCGGGCCATTCAGATGGTATATCAGCACCCGGAGGAGGCATTTGACCCGTGCTGGAGTCTGGAGCGGAGTTTAATGGAGCCCTACCGGATTCACCGACTCGACTTCTCTGAGGAGAAATTCACCGCCCTCCTGGAGCAGGTGGGCCTCTACAAGGAACATCTCTCCCGTGACCTGTCCTCCCTGAGCGGCGGAGAACTACAGAGGGCCGCACTGGCCCGTGCCATGTCCATGTCACCTAAGTTGATCCTTCTGGATGAGCCCACCAGTATGCTGGATTCTATCTCCCAGGCGCAGATCCTGCAAATCTTGAAAACGTATCAAAAGCAGCACCGGACGGCGTACCTGCTGATTACCCATGACCTGCAAGTCATGCGCCATATGTGTGACAGGTGCTACTTTCTGGAAAATGGCTGTATCCAGGGGGAGGAGGAATACGCCCATGTGGAAAAAGAACCTTAGACGCTTTATCGGCAAACTGCTCATCTCCCTTTTGACCATTTTCCTGGTTGCCACGTTTAATTTCTTCTTGATTCGCTTTATGCCGGGCGATCCTTTGGAGCATCTGGTGGGAGAGGAAGATTACCTCTACCTCACCTCCGCGCACCCGGAGGTCCTGGAGGAATTAGAGGTGGAATATGGCCTGGACGGTACACTGTGGGAGCAATACACATCCTATCTGGGGCGGCTGCTCCATGGGGACCTGGGACACTCCTATAAAAATAAAGTGGCGGTATTGACCTTGATCCTACAGCGGCTGGGACGCACCTTCCGCCTGATTCTCCCGGCAATCGTCCTCTCCTCCCTCATAGGCATCTTCCTGGGGGCTGTGGCCGGATGGCGGGAGGGGAGCCGGTTGGATCGCGTAATTTCCCGGGCGTCGCTTATCATCTATTCGGTCCCGGGGTATTGCCTGGGGATGCTGGGGCTTATGGTGTTCTGCTTTTGTCTGGGCGTCGTCCCCTCCGGCGGGATGTCCAGCGGCGGCCTGACAGGTCTGGCCTATGTAAAAGATGTGCTGTGGCACATGGCGCTGCCCGTAGGAATCCTGACACTGAGCAAGTCAGCATATGTCATTTTGATGATGCGCAGCAGTGTCCTGGATGAAAAAAAGGCCGACTACGCCCTGGTATCCCGTACCAAGGGGCTGAAGAATAGCCGAATCCTGTTCCGCCACATTTTCCCCAACGCGGCCCTCCCTATGGTTACTATCATTACCATGGAGGTCGGGTTTATTGTTTCAGGTTCCATGATGATTGAGCAAATCTTTAACTGGGATGGTATGGGACTCTTGGTATACAGGGCCATCGGAGGAAACGACTATCCGGTTTTACAGGGAAGTCTGCTTGTGTTGACAGTGTGCGTTGTTCTTGCAAACGTACTATCGGATCTGTTTTGCGCGCTTTTGGACCCGAGGATCAAGGATGGTATTTGGAGTGAATAAGAAACTGCTTAAACAAATCTGGCCGTTGCTCATCCTTCTGGCAATTGCAGTGTTCGCGCCGGCGATTGCCCCGTGGGACCCATGGGAAATGACAGAGCCCTTCCTCAGACCGTCCGCCCAGCATCTACTGGGGACCAATGACCTGGGCCAGGATATCCTGAGCGAACTGATCTATGGGACGCGGACCTCCCTGATCGTGGGATTTTCGGCTGCGCTGATTATCACGGTTTTTGGGAGTTTTATCGGAGCCTGCGCCGCGTATTTCGGCGGCTGGATCGACGCGGTCATTATGGTGTTTGTCAATGTGGCTTTGGCCATACCGTCGCTGCCGCTGATTATTGTTTTGTCCGCGTTTCTGAACCGCAGCATCTGGAACATTATTCTGTGCATCTGCCTGACCGGCTGGGTGGGCACGGCCCGTATCGTGCGTTCCCAGACCCTGCGGTTGAAGGAAATGGGCTTTATCCGAAACTGCCGGACCATGGGATGCGGGCCATTCTATATCATTACACAACACATCCTGCCAAATCTGAAGGAGATTATCCTCACCAAAGGCCTTTTGTCTGTGGCCTCCGCCATGCTGACAGAGACGAGCATCAGTTACCTCGGGCTGGGCCCGATGGCCAGCAAGAGCTGGGGAAGTACCCTGAACGATGCGTTCCGGGTTGGCGGGATTTTTAATGGATATTGGTGGTGGTATTTGCCGCCGATTATCTGTATCAGTCTAACTATTTTCTGCTTTCTGTCCCTGAAGGGACTACAAGCGGAGAATGGAAATAGTACATTGCAAAACCGAAAGGAGAAGAAACAGTAAATGAAGAGGGCAAAGAGAATTTTGGGGATGTTGTTATGTCTTACCATGCTCCTGTCACTTGTGGCGTGCGTCTCAGATCCGGTCCAAACGGACGAGCCTTCTGAAACAGAACAGCAAAGCGACGTTTCCGGCACAGATGTAGAACTGCTCAATGTGGGGAGCATCTACCAATTTGATGTAGAGAGCCCCTATTGCGAACTGCTCAAATACCTCAGTTATGATGGGTTTATGTACAGCAACCTTGTCCGCTATGGCGCTGACAACGAGGTGGTTCCGTGCCTCTGTGAGCGGTTTGAAATCGCAGAGGATGGAACGTCCGTTACCTTTTACTTCCAAGAGGGAATCAAGTGGCACGATGGGCAGCCCCTGACCATGGAGGATATCGAGTTTTCCTTGAATCTCTGGCTGGATGTATTAAAGCCCTCTGTGGCGCTGCGGTATATGGAGAGCGTGGAAGTCCTGGATGACACCAGTATCCGGGTCAATATGCAGAGTTCTTGCGCCTATGTCTTCCTGCGCCACATGATTATGTCCAGCTCCGGCTGCGTGATTTACCCGAAACACATTTGGGAAAACGTGGAGGATCTCAAGTCCTTTACTGGCAGGGAAGCCATGATTGGCTGCGGCCCTTATGTCTATGACAGTTATGACGACGAGGCGAAGATCGCCTACTTCAACCGCTACGAGGATTACCACGAGGGCGTGCCCACGATTAAGCGGATTGCCTTCCACCTCTATGAGAGCCCCGAGAGTCTGGTTATGGCCTTCAAGAACGGCGAGATTGACTGTATGTTCCAGTATGCTGCTGGCCTCTCTGGCAACTATGTGCCCGCCATTCAGGAACTGGACTATCTGAATGTGGGTGAGGAGGTAAACCTCGGCGGGCCGATTTTGGAGTTCAATTTTCAGGATGCACTGATGAGCGACCTTGATATGCGCAATGCCGTCTATTATGCGCTGGACTATGAGCTGCTGGCTGCCACAGATGGCGGGGAATACTGCGTGCCTGGCACCAAGGGCGTCATTTCCCCGGGCAACATCGGCTATGCAGACGATCTGCCGACGAACCAGCAGAACACAGAAGAGGCCAACCGGATTTTGGATGAGGCCGGATATGTGGATATCACTGGAGACGGGCTGCGGGAAAACAAAGACGGCTCTGCCATGCGCATTATGGTAAGCCCGGCTTACAGTGCCTCTAAGGGAGTACTGTATCAGCGGCTTGCACAGGTTGTGGTACAAAACCTCCAGGATGTGGGCCTCGACGCCTATCTGGACGAGGACGTGTCCAACTCGGATGCCTGGCAGGCCCGGTGGAGGGGTAATAAGGACTTCCAAATTGCCATCACCTCCTGTTCCCAGGGCGTAGCAATCATCGACACCGTGAACCAGGGCCTGGTGGAAAAGGCTGGCTCGGATGGTACGCTAACCTGGAACGGCACCAATAATAACCCGGAGTATGTGGAACTTTTCTCTCGCATCATTGACTCGAAGAATCCAGAGGAGTACGCTGATGCAGCCTATGACAGCCAGCACTATCTGGCCGATCAGATGGTGGCTATCTCCCTGGGTGTCGAGAGTATGTTCTATCCCTATAATATCGAAGACTTTACTGATTGGTCGTTCCGTAGCGGAAATGGAGCATTTTCTTATGATACTTGGTTCACGTTGAAAAATAAGTAGAGCTGTACTCAGGCGATTGACAATTATAGAAATATGATAGCAACGAGGACCTGGAGCATTTTCGCTCCAGGTCCTGTCATCCCCATTTTATTTGCTATAGTCAATGCCCGTTCTTCTGTGGCGTGTATACTGGCACTGCCGAAGCAACAACTGCATCTCCTGTTCTCCTGAATTTTCGCGCAAAAGGCGGCGGGCTTGCCCCTGGGCCTCCATCCATCGGATGGGCGAATACTGCTTGCCAAACGTCAGCTCAATTTTTCCCTGGGCGGCAGCTTCATGGGAATCACGAATTGCCAGCTGAGCCTCGTACAGCTCCACCGGGTCAAGCCCGGCGGCCTGCGCCTCTACTTCGGCATACTCCTCCAGCGCCTTGTCCAGCGCTGCGGAATACTTCTGTTCCTGGTCCACCAGTTTTTGGAGACCGTCCTCCATAGCGGCAATATCCTTGCGGAAGGCTTCGGCCCCGGCGTCCTCGGCATATTCAAACTGCTGCAACAGCAGCGCCTTCTCGGAGCGCAGTTCCTCCAAATCCTCGGTCAGCTCCGCAATCCTGGCCGCCAGCTCCTTATGCTTGAAAATCTTCCGGGCAGGCAGGACCTTCTTCTCGGCCAGCAGGACTTTGCGCTCCCTGCTCTTGTCCTTGATCTGCCGCACCAGCCCGGTGTACCGCGCCATCTGCGGCCGGTACACATTAAGGGCGTCCTGATACCGCTCCCGGCCCGCACGGATGTGGGAGAGCTGATAGCAGAAAATCAGCACCCTGCCGCGCAGCTTCTCCAACCGCTCCGCCACGGCGGACACGGTGTGGACAACCAAATCGGACAGCTTTTTAAGCTCCGCTTTCAACTCCCGCAGCAGGGCGTTGTCCGCCTTAATCTGCCGGTTCAGCTCACAGCGGTCGGAGAGGATGCCGCGCCGCTCCAGCGCCTGGGCCGCCACGCCCTCATGAATCGTGGGCCGTTCCTCCAGCCCCCGCGCCGCATGGCTGCGGTGGTCGATGCGGCTGTCGTGACCGGCCAGCTCCAGGCAGCGGTTCGCCGCTGCCGCCCATGCCTCCCGCCAGGCCAGCAGCTGTTCCTCGCTGTTCCAGTGCGCAGAGATGGGATTCTGCCGCCCATACTTCGTGCTTTTCGGATACTTGCTGGCCCGTTCATACCCGTGCTTCTCAGCCTGGGACGGGACCATATAGACTTTCTTCTTGTCCACCTTATACTGGTATTGCTTCTCCCAGCCCTCGGCCTGCGCCGACTTAAACTCAGCGGCGGTGAAGCCCCGCTCCTCGCCGTCCTTCACACAAAGGTACTCCTTCTCCGTCTTGTACTGCCATACGCCCGCCTCTGTCAGCGGGCGTACCGTCAGCAAAATGTGGGCGTGGGGATTGTGGCCGTCGGTGTCATGGATGGCAACATCGGCGCACATCCCCTCCGCCACAAACTGCTCCCGGACGAACTCCTGCAAGAGCGCAACCTGCTGCCCCCGTGACAGCTCGATGGGCAGCGCGGCGACGAACTCCCGCGCCAGGCGGCTGTCCTTGGTTTTCTCCGTCTCCTCCACGGCGTTCCAGAGCTTCTCCCGGTCCTGCCATTCCAGGGGTGCCATTGGCGGCAGGAACACCGCCTGCCAGACAAGCCCCTGCTTTCGTGTGTAGTCATGCTGCACCCCGTCGTACTCGTTGAGCATCCGGGAGCAGCTCAGATAGGCGGAAGCGGCCACAGCGGAGCGCCCCGCGCCCCGGCTGATCATCTTCGCCTCCAGATGATAGATTGCCATTCGTTTTCCTTTCCGCCTGCGCACAGGCTGTTTTTTGTTTCTTTTTACAAAAAGAAAATGGGCGCGCCCCAGCCCAGGGACGCGCCCATCTCTGCGGCAAAGCTACCAGTGGCAGCTTTGCGCAGGCAGACGGCGGCTGTGATGGAGTGGCGTCTTGCCACCCTATCGCAGGGCCGGCTGCATGGACGATGACAGCAGCGCCGGCCGGGCTGTGGCATCGTCCAGCGGCTCCCGCAGGAGCCGCAATCCCCCTCGGAGAGCGCACGGTGGCCGAAGGCCATACCACCGCCCGCTTGCGGGTGGTGAGTAAGTGCGCCCTTCGGGATAAAAAAGAGGAAGGCCCCCGGTTTCCCGGAGACCTCCCAGCCGTTTTCAATCGTGTCCTGTCAGCTTTCGCCGCAGGTACTCTTCCAGATTATCAAGCCCCACCGCCTGTACTTCCGGCAGCACTTTTTCCAGTACAGCGCCCTCCTGAATGAGCCGCCTTGTCCGGGCTTTTCGTTCCGTCACTCGGTCCCGTGCCTGGGCTTCCTCCAAGCGGTGCTTTGCCTGCAACAGTTTCTTTTCTTCACTTGTCATAGATTTACCTCCGTTTCTGCCAGATCAGGTCATAGCCCAGCACATCGGCCAGCTGCATGACCTCCTTATAGCGGATGGATTCCCGCTGGAGCTTGGCCGACAGGTTGGAAACACTGTCCGACCAGCCGTATTCCTCATGGAGCCGGTCAACTACCTCTTGCATTGTGTATCCCGCTCGGACGATCTGCGCCTTAATCTCGTTGCGTACCGTCATAATCAAAAATCCTCCTACATTTACTTGATAAAAAAGCGAAGCCGGTATGCCCTCAGGCATAGCCGCTTCGCCGTGTCGTGAAAAATTCTCTTGTTACCAAATCCGTTCAGAATTGCCGGTGTGATGTCCTGCCCATAGGTCGCACCTTCCGACTTTTCCGTTCCGTGTGACTTGGCTTGAAACCGTGCATTTTCCCATGATTCCATGTACCCGGTTCACCGGGACGAGAAGCACGGTTTCGTAAAATGATTTCTTCCAACCGTCAAATACTTTCCGATTCCCAATTGCCCTGATTTACCCCTCCGATTTTGCCAGTGATTTTTGAGATATAGCCGCCGAATTGCTATAAAAGGGAAAACATGAGGCAATCAAAGTGTACGTACGTACACGGTTCAGCGCCGCCATTCCTCCGGCACATCTTCCGGTACGTACGTACGCATCGAATCACCAGAAAACACTGATATATGATTTCTCACCAATACCTCGATTCCCAGAAAGCCACGCACCCGCCGTCCGGCAGCATTGGTCACATTGTTGCAGTATTCCAGATTATAGCGGCTCTGGCAGGCTATCAGGGCTTCGCTGAAGCTGCGGGGTTTCAGGGCAGGCAGGTTGTTCTCGGTGCAGTAAATCTGGTATGCCTCATACAGCTCTTTGGAGCTGGCAGATAAATCGGCCTTCAGGCGAACATACCCGTCTGAATCCAGAAAATCATAGACATTGTTGTTGTCCCGTTTGACTGTTTCCCGGTTTTCTCTGGTGCGGTCACTTTCGGTGAACTTGAAGTTGTTGGCGGCCACCCGCTGCAATCCCTCAAAAGCCCACAGCAGAATGCCCTCCACCTCGTCTTTCATCTTCTCGGCAAGGTCGGGATCATCCACACGGCCAGTTGTTTTTTCTTTCGTGGTCAGCACCAGCTGGCGGCGGTATAATCCGTCGCTGCGGTCAAACAGCGCCTGCAAATCTCCGTTGGAGAATGCTAACAGCCGGGCGCACATCCATCCCTGATAGCTCTGCTTGCCCTTGCGCTCCAAATCCATCTTGCCCTGGGCGGTGACGATGGATTTCACATAGTTGGTTTGGCGCAGGGCCTCCATCCGCATATCATCATCCACGCACAGGAGAATATGCTCCAGATCCGCACGGGCAAATCGGTTCTCCGATATTTTCCCGATGCTGCCGTCCTTCATGTTAGAACCGAACAAATGACCCAGCACGGCGCCAATCTGGCTCTTACCCTCACCGCCGTTACCTTTAATCACCATCATCCGCTGCCCCTTATTGCTGGGAATCAGGCAGTAGCCGATATATTCCTGCAAGGTCGGGATGTCCTCCGGGTAGAGCAGGCCATCCAGAAATTGCAACCAGAGAACAGGTTTTGGGGCGTTGGGCTTGTAGGACACGGGGAAACGGTTGCGGACGATTTTCGGCTTTCCCTCCACAAAGGTTCCGTCCAGAAAAAGCGTGCCGTTGGAAAGATGAATCCGATCCGGCTCCGGGGGAAAATCCTCCACCAGCGCCGCCAGTTTCATCAGCTCCACAATGTTGCTGATTTTGCGGGGAATGTTGCTGACCGCACAGCATTTCAACTCCTCAAAAATTTCTCCCCGCAGGGGTAGTTCGTCTGTCACACGGCCTTCGGGCGTGAAAAAAGCCCCGTTTGTGAAGATGATCTTGTGCGTCTGCAAGAACTCCTCACAAAACAGGGCTTCGTTGATGCTTTTGCCATCGAACCAGACGGGCATCCCGTCAAGCTGCGTTTTGTTTTTCATAGGCACCGTCCTCCTTTTTCAGTCTGTCCAGCCGTTCCTCCAAACCGGCAATCAGGCCATCCTTGTTCAGCATTTCCACGATTTTCACCCGCTGTTCCAGTTCGGCGGCAATGAGCAAATCCGCCAGATACTCCACATAGTCCAGCATCTGGCAGGCTTCCACAAACCGGTCATCCAGAACATCTTCCGGTGTCTTGGGTGCGTACTGCACCTTCCAGCTTTCCAGAAGATGCAGATAATCACACAGCACCCGCAGACAGCGCACTTCTTCCCGCCGGTATGCTTTCAGCAGAGGACGCTTCGGTTTTGGTAAGGCGATTGCCGCTGGGTGCTTGTCCGGGTCAATCCCGAAATCCTGTGACAGTTTCTGCGCTGCTTCGTAACTGTTCAGGCCAAACAGCCTTGCCACAAAGTCAATCACATCGCCGGTGGCTCCGCAGCCGAAACAGTAAAAATACCGTTCGTTCAGCTTCATGCTGGGGTGTTGGTCCTCATGGAACGGACAACTGCACATCCCATTTCGGTTGACTTGCAGCCCATAGTGTTTCGCTGCATCCGGCACACAAATATTCTGTTTTACCAGTTCAAAGAGTGTCATGAAAATCCCTCCGTTTCAGGGCATAAAAAAAGCGGCCTGCCCGGTTTGTTGGGGCAGGCCGCAGTCTTTATGCAGTTTGTGATGTTTCCGTTTCTTTGGCTTTCCGCTTTTCCTGCCGGTAGAACTTCTCCCGGCAGGCGGGTTTGCAAAATTTAGCGTTGGGGCGGACAGACTGGAACAGCTCTCCGCAGCACTGGCATACCAGCTGGTACGGTTCACCCGGAACGATCAGCCCCTCGGCAATCTTCTGTTTGCGCTCCTTCTGGCGCAGATACTTTTCATGGTCACGGATGCGCTTCTGGCGGCGCTTTTCCTCCGCAGCCAGTTCTTCCTCGGTGGGTTCGGGCATGGGCACTTCAAACTTCCCGATGAAATTCAGATAAATCTCAATTTCCTGCACCCGCTCCCCGGTGCTTCTGTCCGGGGCATGAACCAGAATTTTCTCCACAAATTCATGGATCATAGGGGCGGTCAGCTCGGTGAAATCCGTATATTTCTGTGCCAGCGCCAGAAAGTGGCTGGCACGGTCGGTATCCTCGTGAAATTGGTCCAACTGTGCCTGCTCGGATGCAAGCAGCTGTTCCAGCTCCGCCTGTTCCTTTTCATATTCGGCACACAGCAGCTCGAACCGTTTTTCCTCCAATTTGCCCATTGCATAGGTTTCGTATAGCTTTTTAATCAGCACATCCAACTCGGCGCTGCGCCTGCGCTCTTTGGCAACCTTGCGTTTCAGCTCCTTTGCCGCTTCCTGCTGGCGAACCTGTGAAATGCTGCGTACTTTCTGAATAAGTTCCTCCTTGTTCTGGATGGCATAACTGGCGGTGGTGCGGATGGTTTCCAGAATCAGTGCATTTAGGGCTTTGGTGCTGACGGTATGGGAAAAACACATCTGGGTTTCACGCTCAAAAGTCAGGGTATAGGTGGAGCAGTTATAGAAGTCGGTTCCATACTCCCGCCCGTCCTTTTGACGCTTACCACGGTGGTTATACATCTTGGCTCCGCAGTCGGCGCAGAACACAAGGCCGGTCAGGGGGTTGGCAACGCCGGTGGTATCTGTCCGGCGCACCGTCCGTTTCACCTGCTGGGCGAGCTGCCAGGTTTCCGGGTCAACGATGGCCTCGTGGGTGTTCTCAAAAATCAGCCAGTCGGACGGGTCATTTTTTACCCGCTTATCCCGGTAGGACTTTTTGGAGGAACGGAAATTCACGGTGTGCCCCATATACTCCGGCTTGGTCAGCATAGAACTGACCGTGAAGCCGTACCAGTCATAGGGACGGCTGGTGTCCACGGTGTTCTTACGGCTGCCTCTGCCGTTGCGAGCCAGATAATAGGCGGGGCACTCCACCTGTTCCTGTGTGAGTATCTTGGCAATCTCATGGGGACCGTGCCCCTCCACCGCAAGCCGGAAGATCCGCCGCACCACGGCGGCGGCTTCCTCGTCCACCAGCCAGTGGTCCTTGTCCTCTGGGTCTTTTTTGTAGCCATAGATGGCGTTGTTGGTGGTTGGCTTGCCCGCCTTGCCCTTGACACGGTATGCTGCCGAAACCTTTTTGGACTGGTCACGCAGATACCATTCATTCATGATATTGAGAAAGGGCGCAAACTCGCCACTGTCCTGTTCCTCGCTGTCGATGTTATTGGCAACAGCAACAAAATGAACCCCATTCTGCCGGAACATTACCTCGGTGTAAAAGCCGGTTTGCAGGTAGTTTCTGCCGATCCGACTTAGGTCCTTACACAGCAGATGGGCCACCTTGCCCGCCTCGATGTCCGCCACAAGGCGCTTCCATGCGGGACGGTCAAAGTTGCCGCCGGACCACCCATCGTCTGTGTAGTGGACGATATTGGTGTAGCCCCGCTGTGCTGCATAGCTTTCGAGATAACGTTTCTGGTTCAGAATGGAGTTCGAGTCACCCGTGAGGTCATCGTCACGGGACAGGCGCTCATAGAGCGCAGTGATTTTTTCTTCCGTCTGTCTGTTTGCCATATCAGGCGCTCCTTTCAGACGGACGGCTCATTTGTGGCAGTTCCATTATACCACATTCCGGCTGGTTTGCCAGCCCGTCATTGCGGATCAGCCGCAGAATTTTATCTTCCATCGTTTCCTCGGCGGTTTCGCTGAGGTAGACACGAACTTTATAGGTGGTCTTGCCAATGTGCCGGGTCAGAAACACGGCGTTTTTATCTGCCATAGAACCTCTCTTTCTTGCGCTTTCAGCGCATCCGGTGTATACTGTTGTTATAGTTCCGATGTTTGTAACCTGTGATTATGTTACTTCTTTTTTGTGTCAAGCCTGAACATGGCAAACGTCCCCTTTCTCCTGCGTGAGCGAGCCAATGTAACCCAAGTAACTTGTTTTCAGATTACTCTTTCACTAACAGGAGAAATCCGGGGTGCAAAACGGAACCGTTTTTGAAAAATCGCAAAATATTTTTTGAAAAGAGGTGGGGGCATGGCGTATCTGTCTGATGATGAGCTTCTGGATACCGAGGGTGGCTTCACCGTATGGGACGATAAAATAGGCGCTGGATCGGTGGAAGAAACGCTGGAACAGGCGCTTGCGGAAGAACGTCTGGCAGAGCTGGAAAATGAGCTGGAGCAGGACGAGCATCCCATCGACTATGAAGCAGAGCTGGAGGACGAGGAGGAAGAAGCTGCCCCGGTCAGTGATAAACGGCTCAAACGGGAGATGCGGGCCGAGGCCATACGGCGGCTGGAGGAAGCAGCACGCATGGAGAAGGATTTCCGGGCCGTGGTGGAGGAATGGAACAAGCTGGACCGGAACCGGGAGCGCCGGGAACGGGACCACGAAAACCTTCGTGGGGATGTGCCGCTGGAATATCAGGCGGTGCCGGAACCCAAGCTCATTCCCCGCTGGTTGAACAACCCCGCATACCGGCAGCTGATGGCCGGGAACTTTCTGGACATCCTGTTTGACTGCCCCTATGAGATGCACAACCTGACCGCCGATGCCTTTGTTTCTCGCATGGTGGAAGAACTGAGTGAGGAACACAAGGAAGTCCTGTATTTTCTTTCTTTGCGGCTGTACAGCACCACCCGGCTTGCCGCTGTGCGTGGGCAGTCTGACCGCAACATCCGCAAGCTGCGAAAGACCATCCACAAAAAATTGCAGCGCCAGATGTATGACCATCTGTGCAGAAAACAGGAGCATGGCGGCAGCTTGACCTTGCGGGAACGTCAGTTTTTGGAGGAATACTCGAAAATCGCAAGGAAACAGGGCAAGGACGCCGTGATCCGGCGGGAGAACAAGACCAAGCGCAGAAAAAAGAAAAACCGCCCCTGATAATTGGGACGATTAAGGAGAAAGGGCGTGTATGATGAAAAATTTATTTGAACAATCCCGTTCCTATTGGGTGCGGTACGATCATTATGAGCTGAAAACAGCGGAAGATGGCAAGCGGTATATCACCCCCGGCAAGAGCGCAAAGCCGGACGTCTACAATCCGCTGAAAGAGGTCCCCAACATTGTGCTGGATGCGCTGAATGTGGGGATGCTGATGATGGGGCGCAAGCCGGAAGCAGAAGTGGAAAAGGCGATAATGGAGTTTATCACCCGGTACGGCCTGCTGGGGCTGATGACCGCCTTGCCCACCACGCCGTCCTTTATGGATTACGAGGCGGTGTACCTTCCGAAAAACCACTTCATCAAGGAAGAATCCATGGCGACAGACAAATACCTGTCCCTGTTTTACCCCTTTGACCAGCTGGACTTGGTGAAGAAAGGCATTGAATCCACATGGAATGTGTCCGGTGACCGGACGATGGTTGCCCTGACCATGACGTTCATGGACGAGCCGATGGCGAAGAACATGAGCTTTCAGCGGGAATATGCGGAACCCTACGACTGGGTTGCCCAGCAGTTCAAAGATTGGGCCTTTACGCTGACCACCGCCATTTTGTACTACAATGACTATGATTCTATCGACGAGGACGCACGGGGGCTGTATCGCAAGGCCATGGCTGCGTTTGGTGGGATTGCCCCCAGCTACCACATCGAACTGCTGGATAAGCCCACTATTTATTGGGATTTTCACTCCCTGCTGCTGGGTATCCAGATGATGTTCAGCTTCATGCTGGTGGACGGTGACCAGCCCCTGCGCCTGTGCAAGAACTGTCAGAAGGTGTTCCTGGGCAGCCGGTCCAACGCTGCCTTTTGCAGTCCACGGTGCAAGAACCAGTACAATGTCTACAAGAGCCGGGGAAAGAACCGGACGGATGGAGGTGACCAGGAATGAGCGAGGAACAGGGGCTGACCCCGTATGAAACCAGAGAAATCCTCTTTTACAAGACCGAAAACGGAGAAGTGCGGGTGGAAATCCTGCTCTTTCAGGAAAACCTCTGGCTGACACAGGCAAAAATGGCAGAGCTGTTCGAGGTACAGAAAGCAGCCATTTCCAAGCATCTGAAAAACATTTTTGAATCCGGCGAACTGAACGAGGATTCAGTTGTTTCCAAAATGGCAACAACTGCGGCGGACGGGAAACGGTATCAGACCAACTATTACAATCTGGACGCCATTATCGCTGTGGGGTATCGTGTGAACTCCAAAAAGGCGACCATGTTCCGCATTTGGGCGAACCGGGTGTTGAAAGAGTTCATCATCAAAGGTTATGTGATGGATGACGCACGGCTGCGGGAGCCGGAGAACTTTTTCGGCAAGGATTATTTCGAGGAACAACTGGAGCGTATCCGGGACATCCGGGCCAGCGAGAGAAGATTCTACCAGAAAATCACAGACATCTATTCCCAGTGCAGCGCCGACTACGATGTGGAAAGCCCCATCACAAAGGAGTTTTTCGCCACGGTGCAGAATAAGCTCCACTATGCGGTCACCCATCATACCGCCGCCGAGATCGTATATGGCCGTGCCGACAGTACCAAGCCCAACATGGGGCTGACCACATGGAAAAACGCCCCCAAAGGCCGCATCCGCAAATCGGATGTCACCGTCGCTAAAAACTATCTGAACGAAACGGAAATGCGTAACCTGAACGAGATTGTCACCATGTACCTGGACTATGCGGAACGGCAGGCCCGCCGGGGAAATGTCATGTATATGGCCGATTGGGTCAAGCGGCTTGACGCATTTTTACAGTTCAACGAGGAAGATATTCTGCATGATAAAGGCAAGGTGACCGCCGCCATTGCCAAAGCCTTTGCTGAAAAAGAGTTTGAAAAGTTCCGAGTTTTGCAGGATCGGACCTATCAGAGCGACTTTGACCGGCTGGTTGCGGAAACGTCGGATGATCTGACAGAATAACCATATACACAGAAAGCCCATGCCTCCGGTTATCTTGCCGGCTGCGTGGGCTTTCTGGGCTATCATATAATATTTGCATCGGCTTTATAGATGGGGAGAATTCAAGATTGGTTCAATTACAGCGCGGAAGTATCCATCTAATTCTTCTGGAGTCTGTTTCTGCTTATTTTGAATCCACCAGAGAACCATTTCAACAAAACTTCCTGAAATATGATTGACCAGAAAATCCGAGGGTATATCATGCAGCTGACTTTGGTTCTGATCAACGATTTCTATTTGGATCAGCTCTTTGAGGCTGTTTTTGAAATAACGCAGAAAGATGTCGCTATTTTCACAGGAAAGCAGCCCCAAAATGTTGCTGTCGTTCTCTCGAAGGTGATATAAGAGATGGCAGAAAATTGATTGTGACGTTTCTTTTTCCGAATATAAACCGTGTAAATGGCTCTTTTCTTTGGCACTACTGACAATATGTCCAAATAATTCTTCACAAACATATTTCAGGAGTTCATCCTTCGTCTGGAAATGAGCATAAAATGTGCTTCTTCCAATATTCGCAAGATCAAGGATTTCCTGAACAGTAATGTGGCTAAAACTTTTCTTTTCAAGTAAGTTGCGAAAGGCGTTAAAAATTGCTGCTTTAGTTTTTTGTTGGCGTCTATCCATGGTGTTTCCCCTGTACAAATCCAGCAAAAAGTTCGATAACATACATTTCTGCCGTTCTATTTATTGTTTCCATAAAGTTAGTTATGCTATAATCGAACATATTGTATGATAACATATAAATTATATGTTTTTGCATAGCTTATGTCAAGGAGGCAACTATGGAACAAAATACGAAGAAAGGTATTGCATTTGCAGTCCTTGCGGCGGCGTTGTATGCGATAAATGCTCCGTTTTCAAAATTATTGCTTGAATTTGTACCACCCACTTTGATGGCCGGATTCCTTTACATTGGTGCGGGTGTGGGAATGATGGTCATTGCTTTTATCAAAAAAGTGCGAAAGTCGGAAGCAAAAGAACAGCCATTAACAAAATCCGAATTACCATACACCATAGCCATGATACTTTTGGACATTACTGCTCCAATCTTTCTATTATTGGGGTTGAACGCTACAACTGCGGCCAATGTTTCCCTGCTTAATAATTTTGAAATTGTGGCAACAGCTATAATTGCTTTGATGGTATTCAAAGAACACATCAGCGCAAGACTGTGGCTCGGAATATTATTTGTCACGTTATCCTGTGGGATATTATCCTTTGAGGATGTGTCCAGTCTGCGCTTCTCTTATGGTTCATTATTTGTGCTTCTTGCCGCTGTCTGTTGGGGATTTGAAAATAACTGTACTCGGAAAATCTCTTCCAGGGATCCTTTGCAAATCGTCTTGCTGAAAGGTATTTTTTCAGGTATTGGATCTGTTATTATCGGTTTATCGATTGGAGAGCGAACCACATCTTGGGGGAGCATTATGTTGGTCATGCTTCTTGGGTTCGTCGCCTATGGACTGAGCATTTATTTCTACGTTTATGCACAGCGTTTATTGGGTGCCGCACAAACAAGTGCATATTATGCGGTTGCACCATTTATAGCAGCAATATTATCGCTTATAGTATTCAGAGAGTTTCCAGACATCACCTATTTCACGGCGCTCGGTCTGATGATCGTTGGCGCTTGGCTATCTTCACAAGATAAGCCGCTCAGAATAAGGAAGCATCGAAAAAGCCATATTCAAAACGATAGCACCGACTAAGAAAACCACCTGAGCCACTTCACTGTTTGAGGCTCAGGTGGTTTTTGCTATTATTTCTGTTTATCTTTCAGCTGATTATAGGCTTCCTGTTGGGTAATCAGCCCCGCCGAAAATTCATACTTGAAATGACTCTCGCTTTCCTCACATTGAGCGATAGCGTTTTGTGCGCGGAGTTCTTCCACCAGCGCATAGTCCTCTTTGCTGAGCCGCTGGGATAACTGCTCCATCAACGCCGCACAGGTTTGGATCGCCTTGCGGTATTCCGGGGACGTGGGCACTACCGTTTCACAGGGATAAAACTCCCCGTTATACATGGCTTCCAAAATCATTGCGTTCCCTCCCTCTACAGTAGAACAGCTCAGCCAGGACAATTTCCTCGGCCCTGTTGTGGATGGAGTTCATGGAGCGCACCCATGCCATCTGGTCGGCAGCTTTTAGGGCTTCTGTGACGCCCTCTTGCTGCATCATGGCTTTTTCAATAATTTCCAGCCGCTCCCGGCAGGCGGTGTCGCTTTCCTCCAAGTGGGGAAACAGCTTTTCAGTGACAATGAGATCAGTATACAGAATGGGCCGGTGTTCTTTTAAGTAGGCACGGCGCAACCGGCCATATCTCCCGATATGGTACTCTTTGGTGTCCGCTAACGCAAGGTCTGGAATGAGATAGTCGCCGCATTTGGTGTAAGTCAGTTCCATACAAGGCTCCTTTCGTGGGAATGTGGTTGACAGTTACGGTAGGCTTGAGGGCATCCCTCCTTTATCATAACTGTCTTTTCATTCGCCACAAATGAGCCGCCAGTCATGATGTAATGTTTTTTGGTGTAATCCACCCTCTATACATTACATCATGATTGGCTATGCTGTTGCTCTCTCCGTCTAAAGCGTCCTCTTGAGAAAGCCTTGCATATAAAGCGGTAATGTTGTCGGGATAGTTTTTCGTCGTTGTCATGTGTTCATTCCTCCTGTAATGAACGCCCGACAAACAGGTTGCTATCTTCATTATAGCGGACTTCTTTTTCTTTGTCAGTAGGCGTTTTGCCGGATTCCGCTTTTATGAGCCTTTCCATTTTGCTATAAAGCGGTTCAGAGCCACCGCAAATCGTTGACACCTCAAAAATTGAGCCGCCGATTTTGTAAGTAACTGTTTCATGCAGAGGATTGCCTCTGCCTGATACTCCTTCCCCATGCTGCCCTGGATTTTCCTGTGAATGCGTGTTCCCTCCATCATGGCATCGGCACTCATAGCTCTGGATGACCGGTTGTCTATGTCACCCTCCCTGAAAATAAATTCCACAAGGTTTCTGACCGAAATATGTAATTGTGTTTTCTTTTCACTATAGTTATTTCCAGCTTCTGTCATGTACTCTCCCTGCATATTCCGGATTATGTTACCGGTTTTGTGTTCCGGCAATATTTTCAGTCTAACTCCAGACATTTTTAATACACTGAACATAAAAAAGGGAGAGCTCCAAGAAGAAACTCTCCCAAAGGACCTTATTCAATTGTATTACGCTACAGTGAATTTATCAACCACATTATCAAATGCCTGGTCATCGCCCATATAGCAGACCTTAAAGTCATTGTTTATACCAATTCCAATCACTCCAAGAAGTGATTTCGCATCAATAAGAATCTGTCTATATTTGAGATCAATGTCAAAATCGCACTTAGAAGCAGCCCCAACAAATTCCTGAACATCATCCAATGTGTTAAGTCTGA
>ERZ791741.1243-NODE-1243-length-21704-cov-35.568340_pt1 | contig 21704 bp, 13 predicted proteins | sample MGYA00510040_ERZ791741 | MGnify/ENA primary metagenome ERZ791741 (study PRJEB30046, sample SAMN00791960) | human gut metagenome | study: EMG produced TPA metagenomics assembly of the A metagenome-wide association study of gut microbiota in type 2... | reverse complement strand
TATTCGAGTTCAGGATAAGTAATACTTGGCACCTTTTTTCAAAAATAAGCCACAATCTTTGGATTAAAATTGGAAAAGACGACAAGCAATTTATGCTCTTTTTACTTATTTATGAATTCAAGCCTTATATTCTTGTAAATTGTAATTAAACAGACAGTTCTCGCTGTCTATGTTTTCAATTATGCCGTCAATGACAACGCTACTACTTCAAGGTAGGCGAATTTCGATACTGGGGCACGACGTGGTATGTTTCCGTGGTATGTTTCCATGAACATTTACGAGATTATCTGCAATTTGCTTGCATATTCCAAATATTTTGCCGAACTTTGTATACTAGCTGTGCATACAGCAGTTTGAACTTAATGATTTGAACACCACAAAGTTGCAAAAATCAACGATATACGCAATTTTACACATGTTTGTCAACTTTTAACTCTGTAAAACGGGTAATTTTAATATATCATATAACAAAGAATCTTAAATATATTCATATACCGCAAAATAAAGAAAATTATAATGGAATCATGACATTGCATTTCAATATTATCACAATTATGGAGAAAGAGAAATAGAATATTGTGAATAATGAGGCTGTTCATTAATTTGTGTACATGAAAATGAAAAAACAATCTTGTGCAATTAAAATACGGGTGTAAGTATAATTATTTTATAATATCAATACTTATATATAAACTTTTGTTTTTATTAAAATATGAATAATAACCGGACGTATTATGGAGAGTATTCGCTAGCCTACTGGATACAGATGATACTGAATGGCAATATAGTGTTGCCTGAATATCAGCGTACATTCGTATGGAACAAAGATGACTATACTAATCTGATTGAATCATTCGAAGAAAAACAATTCATTCCACCTGTGACTATCGGAGCTTATAAAAAAGCAAACGGACAAGACAACCTAATCATTGACGGCCAGCAGAGACTTACATCCATACTCCTGGCGTACATCGAGCGTTTTCCCAAAAAAGAAGCTGGAACCAAGAATATAGAAAATCTTGCGAATGAAAACGATGATGACTCAGATGATGATGAACAAGAGAACATGATAGAATGGACCTTCAAAGAGCTATTGGCAAAAGGTAATAACAAGGAAGAAATTATGGCAAAATGTCCTCAAGAAAAATATGAAAGTCTTGAACATCTGGACGATGATTTCTTTAACAAGAATTTTCTTGGTTTTGCCTATATCGTTCCATCAACTACCACGGAAGAAGAACAACAGAAGTTTTTCTCAACCTTGTTCAGAAACATCAATATACGCGGGAAATCACTCTACGTACTGGAAAGCCGAGCTTCCCTCTACTTCCTGAACCATCAGCTCAAAGAATGGTTTGATCCCGGATTCTGCAAGGAAATATCAAGCAGTGTCGTTGATAAATCCCGAAAAAGCAGTATGGACTTTGTAAGATATGCGGCATTGCTCTCGCAATACAAGAAAAAGGGTTCGGAAAGAGGTATCGGATATGGATATGCAAGCAGAATGGAGAGTTATTATGAAACATACATTTACTCTGTAGTAGGCGACAAAGACTCTCAAATATTTGGTAGATTCACCAATATTTTTCCCGACAAGAATTATAAACCATATCTGAATAATATTGATACTCTTATTACAGAACTGAACTATAAGAGACGCTTTCAGTCAATTATAGATTTGGACATTTATTTCTTCGGACTTATCTATTTCACAGTTTTTGAAAAAAGGACACTAGATACATCTAGAAAAGAAGCATTAGAGGAAGACCTGAAAAACGCAATCAGGGACATAAAAGACAATAACCATCTACATACGAAATCTCCTGCGTGCCTCAAATATTTGCGTGAAAGAATTTCCAAATCAATCGAAATATATCAAAAATATTTAAATAGGCCATGAGTGTACATTCTGACTTCATATTAGCACCAGTATCGGATATTTTGTGTGATACATCCACTATAACCCATTCTATGAGTTGGGGAATTGAAATGTACCCATTGTGGGATAATATCATGCAATCTATCTTCATGAAAATGACAGGTGCACAAGAACAAAAAATGAAATGTATATGCTGGGAAATAGCCACCATAGACTTTGATTTGCGACGTGATATATACTTTCCATGGGATTTACATGAATGTTCCCAAATAACCGATAAAAGAAAAGTTCTAAACTTTCTAAAAAAGGCTATTGTCAAACTTAAAAAAGACTTTGATATTTCAACAATAGACATCAATGATATATGGAGCAGCACAAAAGATATCCTGGACGAGTTTCATGCAAATACAAGCAGTATGGGGTTTTGCGAAAGAGAGTATCAGGATTATGTGGAAATCTTCAATAGCATAGGAGGAGGTTGTCTTGACATTTCTGTATTCTTCAAAAACTGTAGTAATTGTGCTAATAAAAATGACAGCAACAAACCATTTACATGCAAAATAAAGAAAGGACTAAATGAGATGTATAGCTGCCTGTATCTTCACAGAAACAGGTGTGCGCATAATCTGACCTCATACCAACAAAACAGACCTTCCTTGGAAATCCTGTCTGGTATAGACTCTGTATATGAAAACTATTATATAAGGTTTGCACTACTAATCATTATTGATAAGATGATAATGAGTCTTTATCAAATCTTTCAACATGAAGCAGACCGTCTGAGGCTATTCTAGGATAAATGTTTATTATTATATGTCCGACATAAAATCTCAGATAATCAGCAATATTATTACTTGATTTCTGGATAATAAAATCATATGAAAAGTTGGTAATCACGTGGATATTTAGCATCTTTATAGGATGAAAATCAAACAGTTGCAAAAATATCCAACGATGATTTATCGAAAACAAAATTACGGGAATTTATTGTATTATCGACGAGTTTTTTAAGAAATTTGATATGGAAGCGGAAAAATCTGAAAATATGCGGCCATGATGACGGCAGGTATCACCGCAGGTGTACGTGCCGTATGTCTGAAAGCGAGATAATGTCTGTCCTTGTATATTTCCATTTAGGCACTTTCAGCAACTTCAAGCACTATTACCTTTTCTTCATTAGGCAACACCTTGCAGGCAACTTTCTCGAGGCCTTGTCCTACAACCGTTTTATAGAGCTGATGCCTCACGTGTTCATTGGGCTTTGCTCTTTCGACCGTTGCAGCGGCACAACGTTCGTCGACAGCACTATGATACCTGTGTGCGAAAATCTGCGCAGGTATGCCAACAAAGTATTCGCCGGCGTGGCGGCTGACGAAAGGGAATGATGGGATGGTGACACGGCTTCAAACTGCATTACCTCTGCAACGACAGGGGCGAAATCCTGACCTTCGGCCTTACAGTGGCCAACGTCGAACAGGGATAGGCGTGTGTGGAGCGTGCTGTCGAAGAACCTCTTTGGAAAGAAATTCGCCGACAGGGGATACATTTTCAAAGGGATTTTCGAGGAGATGTTCGACAATGGCGTACACATGTCCACGGACTGAAGTCAAACATGAAAAACAGGCTCCTGCTAATGCGTGACAAAATAATGCTCAGGAAAAGGTATGTCGTTGAGTGAATCAACCACCTGCTCAAGGACAAAGTCAACCTTGTACATTCAAGGCACAGGCAGTTGCGTAATTTCATCATCAATTTCTGTTCCACGCTCATGGCTTATTCGTTTTTCGACAATAAACCAAAGGCTTTGCAGGTTTAAAATTGGAAAAGATGATAGACAATTTGAGCTCTTTTAACTGATTACTTATCCCGAACTGACGTTAAATATAAGGAATTTACGGAATAACAGCCGGCAATATGAAAGTAATGACGTCAGCCATAATCCATATCAAAAATTCCTTCATGTCATTACTTTGATAAATCAATCAAGCTTAAATGTATAATCATGGCTTATTCTCCGAAATTCAAATCCTTCAGCTTCTATTTCTGGACAACACAGTATTGCACCATTATCTTCTGTTTCTTCTGATTCTACTTGCTTGTATCTGTTTACAAAAGCATCTACAGCCGGATGCTGTTTAGTACGATTAATAACGTATGACATAAGACATATTTTACGTATGAAAATATCTATAAAATCATTTATTATCGGAACGTCTTTCAACGTTTTTACTGTTTCTAATAATTGGTCTGTAGCCTTTTCATACTTACCTCCAGCATAGCGTATAATACCGTTACGATCAATTATAGGTTTTGCAAGATTTGCCGTACTGCCAGTTGTTGATGTTTGCTCATTCAATAAAAAGAAATTCAAACCTTCCAAGTCGTAAAGAATGAAATCGCAACGCAAACGTCCTTTTTCAAATGCGGTTCCACTAAATCCGTTTATATATTTCTCATAGTCAATCACTTCAATGTTTGTTTTCGTCGAATGTTCAAACGAGACATTGCCGGATTGATAATTTACAATAATTGTATTATGCCCGTCATCGAGGTCAAAATGTGATTTATTGGTCTTTTCGGAAAATATAGACCTTACTGTGCGATGAAGCCCATAATGTTCCGGCAAATAATTCTTCAATAAGTCAAGCATAATCAATTTTTATCTAATAAATTATACGTATCATAAATGTCGTTTATATCATCAGATAAATAGTCTGTATTTATCAGATGGGCATTTTTTACCTTCATGTCACGCAACATACCATTCTCAACAACATATACACCTGTTTTTTCATAATCAAGCGATGCTCCCTCTATCAGTTTTCCCTTGTCAGCCGCTTTCATTAACAGGTTCAGATGATTGATTATATATGGACTGTGTGTAGCTATAGCAAGTGTCATACGCGTTTTGGAATTCAAACATTTTCTAACAAGCATATTTATTGTTGAACGTTGCGCCTTTGGAAATAGACTCAATTCAGGCTCCTCGATAATCATGTGAATGGAACGTTTTTTTATATCGCCTACATTCATGTTATGCTTGAACGATGAAAGCAAATCATTACGTCCAAGTAATTTCAATATCGAGTTGTTACCCTCACGCACAATATCAAAACATTTTGAATAATATTCTGCTATTATCGCAAGCGGTGTAGTGGTTTGCATACCTGACGAAGCATCTTCAAAATGTATATCAAATGTGCCTTCAACATTGCCAATGAAAAACTGGCGGCGTCCGCTCTGCTTTTTTTCATGATAACGCATATTAAGGAAAGGCATCTCTATACTTTCAATATGATTTATAGCCTCATAGAAATCCTTAAATGTTTCTTGGAAATAAAAACCGAGTCCTGCTCCATCGCTATTGTTTGCAAGCAATGAAGCTATGGCACCGCGTTTGTCTGACATAAACGAGATTTTTTCCAACGACAACTGCTCGGCTTGAATAATATTACGTGTGCCAGAGAGCCCTCCGCGTCGAGTATATGCGATTTCATTATCACCATTACGGTAAACAAATTCCGTGTCAGCGCAAAGGTAGTCTTTCATTCCGCCTTTATGGAAATATTCGCCCATATCAAGTCCAAAAATTTTGTCTGTAACATTGCCAAGCTTTAAATAAGAGCGTAAATTAAGTTGTTTATAGATATGGCGCATCATGGCAAGAACTTTTAAAATTGTGCTTTTGCCACTGCCTGACTCACCCACAAAAAACATGAACTGTTTTATGTCTTCAATCTCAGCCCTTTTTACAGGCCCAAAATTCTTAATGTAAAGATATTCTTGCCACATACACATACTTAACTTTTATTTGTTGTGTCACTAATTAAAATAAATATACAAAATATTTAGTTAACAGCAAAGTTACTTATTTTTTTTAGAAAAATAGTCTTATATGAGAATTTTTGGAAAAGAGATGATAAAATTCATAGGGACTACATACAAAACAATTCATATTTTTAAGAAAGGTATGAAATAAAGTTTGTATAATTAGGATATGAAATACATTATCTTATCATATTATTTGATGAAAAACAAAACAACACGTGTGGTTGGCAAAATATCTTTCATCCTAGTGCAAGTCTTTTTAGATAACGGTTGTATGTCGTTGACAAATGTACAGCTTGAGCTTGAAAAACATTACATGGAGAGTTGTTCCTATGGACTATGCCAAAACCTTATGGACACGAAGACATAGTTTGTGATACATCCTCGAAGATGTGCTGTAGACAAAACTGATGCCAATGTACTTGTTAAACAGTGCTTTCTTTAATTATGATGAGCGGCACGACTAATTCTTCCAATTGCTTCACAACACGGTTGTATGATACTATGGTCGAAAACAGATTACGCATACCATTATGTACCCTATTAAAGTGATAATGCTTTATGCTGCGATGTCAGAACAATGGAATGGTATGGCTATCAATATCACTTCGGACTTTGATATCATTATATCATTATGTTAACGATGCATTAGGAGTCGCGGACAATGTTCTTTATTTGAAAAATAAATCAGTATGCACAGGCTTGTATTATTTGTTTTTTGTAATTCAGCATTATTAAAGATACAACAATTATCGTTACACACTTGCTTTAATATGTAATATAATTTCGTTGAGCTTATATACCTTAAAAATCGTCAAAACAGCGTTATAGATTGACTATTATTTTTTGAAAGCCATCATCTTATTCCTTTCCAGCAAATCAACGATATCCCTTTCCCTATATAAAATACGCCCTCCTAATTTATAATAAGGTAATATGCCGGTTTTGCGGTACTCTATCAGAGTTCGTTGTGTTAATTTTAGTTGTTGTGCCAATTCTGTCTCTGTAAGGTAACGGTCGCCGTTAAATACGGGCCTGAATCGTTCCGGATGTTCCTTGAATAATTCGATAATGTATTCCAAATGCTTGAAAAGCCTTATCATATCAGGACTTTCGCCGTTCATCAGCTTTTGTGGCATAAATTCTTTTTTTATTATTGTTTTTGCAATCTTTTCACAATGAAGTCAATTACGTCCTGTTTCCTATAATACACCTTACGGTCAATCCTGCTATGAGGGATTTTCCCGTTTCTTCGCCACGTGGTAAGCGTCCCGATTGATACGCCAGTCATCAAGCAAACATCTTGACTGTCGAGCCATTCATCAAGTCCATGTAAACACATTTGGTTTTCTTTAATCAGACGTACAAGATTTTCAAGCATTCCATTCATTTTATAGAATGTTTGCGCCTCAATATTCACAATCTCCATAATAATTTGTTTTTCCGCACAAAAATACATTTTAATCGGATAGGATAAAAAACAAAGGCTAATTTGTCTGCATATTTCAGCAAATGTCCGTTTTCCCAAAATTGTAAACATAATGTAAACTATTTACACTTTTTACACGTTACCTGTTTACACTTTTAAAACCGTATCTTTTTATATTCGACTTATACTTCTGTAAATCAGGAATTTATATATTAGTATATGCATACGGTAATACGTTCTGGCATGATTATTTCATTCATATATGTAAATCAATTACATAAATTGAACATAAGTATTAATCTAAATGAACTGAACCATGCCATACATTGACAATGAAATGCTTGAGAAACTTATAACCACGATGGTTGAAGGTTTTACACGAATAGAAAAGAAGTTGGAGCGCATGAATCGTCTAAAGGAATGCCTTGATGGTGACACATTGATTGACAATGTTGACTTGGCGGAACTTCTCGGCGTGTCACAAAGGACATTAGCGCGTTACCGTGAAAAAGGACTCATACGTTATTACAATATGAAAGACAATGGTAAAAACTTTTATTTGGCCTCAGAGATACAAGCTTTCCTTAAGCAAAGAGGCAAACGGAATGCATAATTACTGTTTTTATCAAAGCCGGAAACTATAGAGTAGAGTTGTTTCTGCTGTAAATAAAATTGGAGAACCACGGTTGCTATATATGGAACACTTTTTCAGTCTGTTCCCATATCGCATTGTTTGAGCGTTTCAATGAAAACCATGCCTGTTCTTAAGAAAAACAGGTTATAAAAATTCAAGTCTATCTTAACACAGCATGAACATTTTTCAAAAAGTCCTTCAACGAATACTATTTCTTCGGAAACGGCACGGCTTATTTGTTGCCCGCATGTTGGAAAAAACTTTGCCGATTGCAACATTATATTCAGAACATCATGTATCGTTATTTGGAATTTATACTTTGCATATATAGTATCTATAATACGCTCAAACGGCGTCTTGTAATATAATAAGATTTCCAGCGATGTGATATTAGAAAGACGTTTTTTATATTCATTTGTCATGACAAAATCCGGAACAAACATTTTCTCTATAACTTCCAAGAACAAGGCCAGTTTGTTCTTAAAAAAATAAAAAATAGAACCTCGCGTTCTTCCTATGCTTTTTTCTATACTTTCTATCGTAACCGTTTCCCAATTACTTGTCAAAAGTAACTTGTATGTTTCTGCAAGTAGCTTTTCACGAGTGTCTTTGCTTTCCATTTTTGTTGATTTAAATAAAAAGGTATGGAAGTCTCGCGCCTGTAAATGGTCCTTGTGAAATTTAGGATTGGCCAAGCACGAAACTCCATACCAATATCATCATATCGGTATCGAACCTCACACTTGTCCGCCGCCTTAAAAAATTTCCACATTTCCATTTAGACAGACGAATGTGCATCCAATAAGTCAATGCAAAGATACTACTTTGCAATCAAACCGCAACAAAAAAATCCAATTATTTTACAGTTAGCAGCACAATCCCATATGAAAACCTGCCACTTTCCGGTATGAGCAACAGTATCTTGTCTTCTTTTTCCATCGGGTGGGTGCGTAAAAGCTCATCTAATGCCGCAAAAATGGCGACAGAACCACAATTGCCGACAGTTGTCAGATTGGTGAACCATTTTTCAACCGGCAAGTCTATGCCCCTTCTACTTATTTCTCCTGAAAGTTTATTATAAAAATACATTGACGATATGTGTGGGATGACATAGCGTATGCTGTCCATTTGCACGTCATGACGGCTTAAAGCCAGTTCTATAGCGTCAACAAAATATTTTATCACAACCTTGTTCAGAAGTTTTACGTCTTGTTTCAAACTCCATATGGATTTTTTTGATATTTCATCGGCCGAAAATTTTTTCCAGCTTTTAAAATTACCCGTGTCATCATAATCAGCCCACATATACATACAGGCAGGTTGTAAATTGGCATACGACACCGTTTCAATCCATTCTATTTTTAGGCTGCCAGGTTCATATGTGTCTGTCAGGTATAAGGCGGCGGCTCCATCCGAGAGCATATATCTGAGAAAATCTTTTTCAAAAGCCAATATCGGGTTGTTTTCCACCTGTGCCATGTCCTTTATTTCTTCGTCAAAGAATTTTGCAAGCATAATAGGTGATATTAATTCGGAAGCCGAACATACCGCATTGTGCGAATTGTTGGACAGTATTGACATGAATGCGGTTTTTAATGCCATCAAGCTGGAAAGGCAAACCCCAGACAATGAGAAAATCTCCATCGGATGCTTGAAGGCCGCTCCATGTACCATTGAAGCCTGCGACGGAAGCAACTGGTCTGGAATGGAGCTACCACAGGTCAAAACCTGGATTTTCTCTTTTTCGGCCACATCGTCAAACAATTGGTCAATAGCCAATGCGGCCATTTGCGCATTCGTATGAGTTGTATTATGCCTCTTGTCTAGAGCATAATACCTTGTTTTAATCCCATTCTGACGCAAAATAATGTTTTTTACTCTTGAGTGTTTGCCACCTACCAGTCCAAGGAAATCCTCCATTTCATCATTTCCTACCGGTTCGTTTGGAAAGAAAGATGCAACTTTCTTGATAAATACATTTTCCATATATAGTTTTTTTGGTACGCAAAGATACCAATTATTATCTATATACGAAACAGATAGATTATTTTTTTAATAAATTATATAAATTGTACAGTTGTTCACTTAGAGCACAAATATTCAATCCGGTAAATAATGCGTCTAAAAAAACCTGTCCATAAAAAATTGTCATAAATTGTTTGGCCGTACTCAGCAGGTCAATGTCGTTTCTTATTTCGCCATTTTCAATTGCCTTTTGCAGCATTGCGCACCATATGCCTATTTCATTATTTCTGTTAACTGAGTATTTGGTGTTTAAATCAGGGAAATACTGTGCGATTTGCAAAATCAAAGAAATATACGCCTTTGTTGGATTGGTATGCGACAATTCGTCTCTAACGAAACTAAAACTTTCCATTGTATGGGCTATTCCTTCAATATACGAATCAACAAAATCCTTGAAATTCGTTACATTTTTAAGGCTGACTTTGTATGTCAAATCTTGTTTTTCTATAATATAATATTCTATTACATTCCTAAATAATTCCTTTTTGCTTGATGCATAATAATATATGGCGCCTTTTGTCAGTCCGGATTCATTTTCAATGTCTGATAATGACACTCCTTCAAATTGTCTTGAAATGAACAATTTGAATGCCGCTTTGTAAAGTATTTCCTTTTTCCCCTTGCGCATAAATGAAGTTTTACGCAAAAATAAATAAAAACTTCGGCTTTTCCAAATAAATTATTATCTTTGTTCAAAAATACCAAGCAATAATTATATATGGGCATGGGTGTTGTCTTAAATGGGAATGTGGAAATTCAATATGCAAGGCGGGCAACGCTCCATGCCCTTTTGCCGTTATGGTGTGTGAGTAATATCAATAGATATTTTATGCTTTTCTAATATTGGCATTATTAAATATAATATGTACAATCCTTAATATCTTCTTAGGTGATTTTATAATACCGTTTACTGATTAAAACAGTATAATTATTCAAATTCAACACGGGGCAATATTGTTTTTTGTCATATATATTAATTTTTAAAGTTAAAATATTACTATCTCTTGGTTATATAAATAAATAATTCTATATTTACGCCAAAATTCATAACATACCAAATAGAATTATATAAATAGTTGTAAAGATAGTAAAATCTGGATTTTGCCTTATGCATATCCCGAAACTCTCGTTACATTACAAACAATATGTTTGTGATGGATTTAAATGAAAACCTTTTAACCTAAACAAAATCCTTTATGAAAAAGCTTTTACTTTTTCTGCTTGGCGTAGCTGCCTTGCCTTTACACGCCCAGTCTCCTGGCGGCGTAAACGGTGCAGACTTATGGTACAAGGCCGTGCCCGCCACATCAAACCTTCAGGGGCTTTACCGCTGGCAGGACTTCTCCGGCGATTCCGTGGCTTTAACCCAGCGGGGACTTTCAAGCCAGGGTAACACCGAGTTCACGCAGTCGCGCACCCTCCTTCACACGTTCAACTTCCATCCGGCGTTCAGCCTTTCCGAAGGCCTGTTCGGCAAGGTCGCCCGCATGAAATACTCAAACCTTTCGCAGGCGACGGTCATAGGAGTGTTTGCGTTCCTGCCCGACACAGAAGGGACGGATATGCTGCTGTACGGCATGGGAGGCCGCGAAGGGGCCGGCACCGTGTTTACGAAGGACAAGGCCGTCCGTGTCCAGGGCACGGAACCGCTCGACTACGGCAGCGAGACAGGCGAAGACCTGCTTTATGCTTCCACGGACTCGCTTCCGGCCGACGGTTTCCGCGAGACATCCCCGCGCATAGCCACATACCTCAAGGCCGACAGGCCAAGCTTCAGCGTATGGGGTGAGGCGTCCGACGCGGCAATATCTTTCGGCACTACATACAGTGCGGCCAACCCGGACTTCGGCACAATGTTCGACGAGTCTGCCTTCGGCAACGAAGAGTTCGACGGATACACGCCCGAGTTCATCGTCTACAGCCGTTACCTCACCCCGCTGGAAAGACGGCGTGCGGAAAGCTACCTTGCCGTCAAGTACGGCATCACGCTCGACGGCTCGTATCTTGACAGCGACGGCAACCTGCTGTGGGACAGGGACGAAGCCCCTGCGTACCACAACCGCGTCGCGGCATACGGGAACGACGCCGCCGGAGGGCTGGAACAGCCGATGTCGGCGACATCATACGAGGAAGCGCCGAATTTCTCGGCACTGAAGGAAAACGACAGCTATCACCGGTCCAACTCATACAACCTCCCGTCCTCCGCCCGACTGTTGGTCATGGGCCGCGAGTACGGCAACGCCATGCCCGACAAGGGCTACGTGTTCTGGGGCGACGACGACGCGCCCACCGCCACGTACACGTCACCGGCCGACACCCTGTGGCACATCATGAACCGCACGTGGCTCGTGAAGACCAACGTCCAGTCCACGGCGGACAGCCTTGTGACCCGATGGACCGGGAACGGCCTCGAAGTGTCGAGAGACGGCTTCCTCGACGACATAACGCAGGAAACCGCCACCGCCGGTGCTTTCGCGGTGACGCCGGCCATGCCGAAGAACGCCGGCTATATCGAGTTCCAGTGTCCTACAAGCCACCCGACATTCGACGTGGGATTCGCCGAGAGCGGCGGCAGCGAGTGCGCATACGGCTTCCGCTTCGGCAACGACGGTTCCGTGCGGACGATTTCCGGAGGCCAGGTTTCCAACAGGGCCGTGGCGTCTGACGTCAGCGGCAGCACGGTGTCATTGCAAAGGCAGGAAGGAAACCTCTTCCTGCGCATCGACGGTGCCGGCAGCGCTGATTATACAATAGCCATGCCCGACACGGTCGCATCATACAACGGTGTGGTACGGACGGAAACCGCGGAGGAGCCGCTGGCGCTGCATTCCGTCCGCACGGGCGGCATCGGCGACACCGGCAGCCAGGCCGAACTCAGCTACAGCCTCACCGCTTCAAGGGAATTTGAGGACTACTGCCGCAAACGTACGGTAATGCTCATAGACCCGACTGGCGAAGGAGAGTTCGATACGGACAACATGACAATGATAAGGTGTTCCAAACCTGACATAGCCAGGGGCAAGACCATGTTCCACAACATATTCTGGGACGTGGACGGCAGCGGCAGCGACGTTTTCACCTTCGCGTACTATGACGGCCTTTCCGTAGAAGCCAAGCCGACCCCGTCGACCTGCGAGGACGGCGCGCCGAAAAACGACGGAAGCATCGAAATCGGCATAGACATCGGAACGCCCGTATACAACTACGTCCTTTCTGTGGACACCGTGGCCGGAAAGGAACACGGCGAGACCATAGCGAGCGGAACCTTCATCGGGGATACGCACAGGATAGACAGACTCGCACCTGGAACGTACACGCTCACGGTGACGCAAGGCGGAGGAAACGACATATACGGCACCGGCAACCCTCTTTACACTGTCTACTCACACGACACCCGTTCATACCTGTCAGGTGAAATCACGTGGACCATTGCGGAGACCAACTCGAACTACCGCGTGGGGCTTGAGCCGAGCCTTTCCGACGAAATCACTCAGTACGGATTCGACGTGCGCGGCGACAGGGCACACATCATATACGACGGCTACACAAGCGCCACACAGTACGTGACGGTCAAGGAAGGCGATGTGCTAAGCGTATCTGTAGGCAACATGCAGGTGGTCTACCGCGTCAACGGGGAGGTGTTCCACCGCGAAGTTATATGGTCCATCCGTGCGTGGCGGTTCTGCATCAAGTACGGAACCGGTGAGACGCACATAACGAACCTCACAGTGAACGGAGAACCCGTGGAGTCCTTTGCCACGGAAGGCAGCGTACAAATCGAGACGCCGAAACAGAACACTGTGCAGCTCACAGTCCATGTAGGCAGCGAGTGTGACGAAACCATGCCCAACGGTACGGAGGAAAAGAAAGAACGCCTGGCCGAAGCCAGCCATGACATGGAGCCGGCGGAACAAAGCGAGTTCAGCGTGAACGGGACAGGCGAGGCCACCAGGATATTCAACGCCGCCCTTGAGCGCAACGTGGAAAGCGACGCCATACTGACCGTATTCGACGTGTCCGGCAAGCTGCTGGTACAGAAAGAGATGCAGGGCGGCACCCGCAAGGCTGCGGACTTCAACGTACCCGGCGCAGGTGTCTACATCGTCAAGGCCATCACTTCAGACGGCAAGGAATATACAAAGAAGATTATCGCCAAGTAAAACCTAAAAAACAAGAAACGATGAAACGGATACATATAATAACCGCGACGGTACTGGTCCTTGCCGCCGCAGGTTTCGCCGCCTCGCAGAGTTTTCAGGGCGGCCCGTCGGAAAGCACGCCGAAAGCCGCGTTTGCGGAATCAGGTGCACATGGCCGTCAGGCAGGAGCAGCGGCTTCAGCGGAGACGACGGTGCAAGAAGCAGCCGTCACCGCAGTTTCCAGTACCGCGGCCACGGACACTCCCAAGCCTTCGGCAATGTCATACGCGTCGACACTTCCGCTCGGACACATAGGCGTCCACAACGGCAGGACGTCGGACAATCCGGAAGATAACCTCTTCGAGGTGGTCCTCGGAAATGGCATTCCGGAAAACTGCCAGGCATGGCTGGTTTACGACCTTTACGGGATAAGCTCGTCCGAAGGCGTCAGCAAAAGCCTGAACGACCGTCCGGCCACGGGTGGGTATTTCTCCGTCAAGACGGACGGATGGACTTCCGTAAGGGAGGAAATAGACCCGTCATGGCTCAACGCCGGGGCTAACAGTATATTGTTCACCGCCACGGAAGGAAGCCCTGCGTATTCAGTCCGCAACCTGCGCATAGAGACATCAGCCGGTGAAGTCGGCGCTATAACCCTGTCGCAGGCCGCTGTCTCGTACGGAGGCAAGGCATACGTCCACGGTTTCGTCCGCAACGGCGCGGAGGAAGTACGCGCAGGCGGCACTCCGCTGAACGCCAACGGCGGAGAGTTCGAGGGCGTCATACCCGTTGAGGGAACCGGCCTCACCATAACGGCAGTCGGAAGCGACGGCAAGGCCGTTTCAGAACGGTTCGCCGTCACGCCAATGGAGAAGGCCGATTTCAGCCGGGTGTTCGCAGCATCTGTGGCAACAAAACCGTCCGCCAAAAGGTTCGTCAAGGGCACCACTGACAGTATCAGCTCCGGCGGCGCAAGGCTTGTCGTGGACGGGAAAACGCTCATTAAGGAAAAGAGACTGTCCGTCAACGCCCTGCGTGACATGGACGTCCCGGCTCTTGACTTCGGGATGACCAACGTCACCGCCGAGGGCGAAGGCTACCGTTTCCTTCCGCACGGCGAGCATTTCACGGGCGAGGGTGCGACAGTGAAACTGAAGTACGACCGCACGAGGATACCGAGCGGTTACACAGAGGACGACATACGCACTTACTATTTCGACAACGAGACGAGGCACTGGGTGGCCCTTGAGCGTGTCGCGGTGGATAAGGAATCCGCCTGCGTGGTGTCAAGGACCACGCACTTCACGGACATGATAAACGGCGTCATCCAGGCACCCGAGTCCCCTGAGACGGAAGGCTTCGCCCCGACGATGATGAACGACATCAAGGCCGCCGACCCTACGGCGAAAATCAACATGATAGCACCGCCCGCGGCGAACAACCGCGGGACGGCCAGCCTCCAGTACCAGTTCGAGATGCCGCCGGCCCGCAACGGCATGGCGCCATCCCTCGGCCTGCAGTACAGCAGCGAGGGCGGAAGCGGATGGCTCGGCGAGGGATGGAACGTCCCCGTCCCGTCGATAACGGTGGACACCCGGTGGGGCGTGCCGAGGTACAGCCTTGAGGACGAGACCGAGACATACCTGCTGTCAGGCTCCATGCTTTCAACCGCCGGAGACGACGGCAGCATGGGAGTCGCCCACAGGGGAGAGAAAATGGAACGCAAGGCCGACCGGCAGTTCTACACACGCCAGGGAGGAGACTTCAGCCGCATAGTACGCAAGGGTAGCTCCCCGTCGGACTATTACTGGGAAGTCACAGACAGGCAGGGCGTGAAGTACACCTACGGCGGTGAAGGCGCCGTCCTGAAAGGTACGGTGACGGGCATTGACGGCACGCAGCGCGAGGTCATTTCCGAATGGAAGCTCGCACGCGTGGAGGAGACGCACGGCGACTACATCGAGTACGTGTACGAGACGGCCGACGAGGATGTTCGGGGCGGCCTGAAGGCCAAGGCGGTGTATCTCAAGGAAGTGTGCGCCGGCAATGCAGGGCAGGAGCCGCACACCGTTGTCACGTTCGAGGGGAGCAGGACAAAACGGCTGAAATCCAACAACGCCCGCTATGGTTTCCTGACTTCATCCGGCCGCCTGTTGGAAAAGGTTACGGTGAAATTCCTCGGTCAGGAACTCAGGAGCTACGCGTTTACATACAAGGACGGTGCTTTCTCGAAAGACCTGCTGGAAAGTGTCAAACAGTATGACGACAATGGGAATGAAGTGTCGTTCCAAGATTTCTCATACTACGACGACGTCTTGGCGGAAGGGGGCTACAGCCCGTTCCGCAGTGAAAGCGAGACATGGAATTTGCAAAACGACAACCTTGACGCCGGGTTTGACAACCCGCTGCAGAGCACGGGACGCTTCAGCGACAGGCCTACGGCGCTGGGAGGGACGACAAGTTCTTCCACGAGCGTGTCGTTCTATGCAGGTGTCGGTCCGAATGACGGCGCTAGATGGAAAGGTAACACTGTCGGAGGCTCATACGGCCATTCCACAGACAACAGCAAGGGACTGTCCGCATTCGTGGACATCAACGGCGACGGACTGCCGGACAAGGTGTTCCGCAAAGGCGGCGCGCTGTATTACAGGCCGCAGCTGCGCGAAACCGCCGATAACGCGATAACATACGGCGAAGCTATAAAGGTGTCCGGAATAAGTAGTTTCTCGACCGTCAAAAGCTCCACAAATACGGGCGGTGCGAAGGCTACCGTAGGCTGGATGGCGCTTACTGCAATGGTCGGCGGGGATGTTGTCAAGACGAAAACACAGACAACGGAATATTTCAGCGACATCAACGGCGACGGGCTCATCGACCTCGTTTCCAACGGCAAGGTGTACTTCAACCACATAGAGTTCGACGGCGACGGCAACGCCGTGCCGACGTTCACGGAGAGCAGTGCCGACACGCCAAGCCCCATCATATATAGCGGTGAGATTGACGCTTCGGTGATAACCGTAAGCCCCGAGGAGCAGGAAGAGGCCATCGCCGCGTCGCCGATGCAGGACATCGTACGCGTATGGCAGGCCCCGAAGGCGGGTACGGTAAGCGTGTCCGGAACGGTGCGGCTTGTAGCGCCGGAAGGCGACTATGATGCCGACGAGTACGCTAAGGCCGACGGAGTGCGTGTGGCCGTACAAAAGGGCGGCACCGAATACTGGAGCAAGGAAATAGCCAAGGGTGACGGCACAGCATACGAGGCGTCCGCATCCGGCATTTCCGTACAGGCCGGCGACCGTATCTATTTCCGCGTGCAGTCCGGCACGGAAGAGACTGCCAACGGCTCATTCGACAATGTGGAGTGGTCTCCTACGGTAACTTATTCCGGTACGTCGGAGACATTGCCGAACGGTTATTCCACCACCGTTTACAAGCCTGAAGAAGGTGCCATATACGACGCAATCACCATGATGCAGGTTGACGGCGCAGCGGCGTTTACGGTAAGCGGCAAGTTCACGAAACCGGCCACGACAGACGAGGTGACGCTGCGCGTCATTGGTTCGAACGACCCGAAGGACGCGGACGGCAACGACAACCTGGGTTACGTGGAGAAAGAGGTTTACAGCAAGACGTTTGCGCCTGGCGAGACGGCGGAAGACACTGACATCGAGGCAAGTATTGACAATGCGGACAAGCTGACGAATTTCAGCTTCGAGGTCACGTCCACTTCAAATGTAGACTGGGCTAAAGTGAAGTGGAATCCTTCAATCACATACACTGATACAGCCGGTGTGGAGCGGACAGTCGCCGTGCCGGTCCACTACGCGACGTTTGCCAAGATGCTGCATGAGGGCGCGCCATATACATTGGCCGCGACGGATACGGCACTTGCGGTAATCCCGCGCCTGGCACTGTCCTCCACGTTCAACGGAGAAGTGACATTGACAGTCAAGTCCGTCGACAAGCTTTGGGGCAAGAAGACTTTGACTGTCACGGACGGTGTTGTTGCCAGCGATATATTGACACTCGGAAAGATTGACGCCGACAAGGTGTGGTTCGAGTTCAGCTATTCCGGAAACATTGAGGAAGAAGCACTCGCCTTATCCCGTGTCCGCTTACAAAAAGGGCTTGATACCGACAGCATTGAGGCTGGATTCTTCGCGGAAAATGCGAACGAGGGCTTCGGCATGATGTACCGCGGCTGGGGCGGCTTCGTCTACAACGCGTCAGAAGGGCGCTGCGGCAAGCCGATAGACGAATCGCTGCTGAAACTCCCGGAAAGCGAGGACGTGAAAATCGACCCGATGACGATGGCGTTCACTCCCATAGGCACAGACCAGAACACTCTCGACCGCTGGGTCGGCCAGCGTCAGGATATATACCTTACGGCGTATGAGGCCGGTACGGCGCGCCTTGGCGACCAGGACGTGATTGTAACAAACCCGCTTGACAACGACGTGGAGATTGCCGGCCTTTCGGGAGACTGCCTGCAAGGCACCGGTGCGGCGGCTGTAACGCAGGTGGCCTCGAACAAGAGCAATGTCACCCAAGGCGGAGCCATGGGCATAACATATAACGACGCCGACGGAAACGCCACCACTGAAGTCACGATGATGGACATGAACGGCGACGGCTATCCCGACATAGTGGCCGGAGGTACAATCCAATATACCAACACCCTGGGCGGACTCAGCGGAGAGAAGCTTGGCGGTATCGGGAATACAACTACTGACAACGCCTCCGAATCATGGGGATACGGAGGTAATCCCGTCGCTTCGGTATCCGATGTTGTAAATATGTTCAATGAACTCAAGGACAAATCAGAAGGCGGCGCATCAACGACAGAAGCGGCGTCAAATGCGAAAACTTCTTGGGAAGCACAATTCTCAATCTCATTCAGCGCCCCGAAGAATACGGACGAAGCCGTAGAGGCATTCGTTGATATAAACGGCGACGGACTGCCTGACAAGATTCTGTCCGACAAGAAAGTCCGTTTGAATTACGGATACTCTTTTTCAGACCCTGTCGACTGGGAACTTGACCGCATACAAGGCGGTTCAAGCCGTTCATACAGTGCCGGGGCCAGTGCAGACGCAGGTGTTGCCAGTGAAATAAACAAGTCGTCCATAAACAAGGCTTCAGGGAGTTTTGCTGCTGGTGTAGGCATAGTAACTTCCGAGAGCGAGGAGGAATTCAACCTCATGGACGTTAACGGAGACGGACTGCCCGACAAGGTATGGACAGCCGACGGAAGCGTCATGGCAGCCTTGAACACTGGCAACGGCTTCAGCGAACAGACGGCATGGAACGGCGCGACGGCGTTGAACAAGTCAGCTTCCACTTCCGAATCCATGAACGCCGCGTTCACTGTAACCATAACAGTGCCTATACCTCCGGTGGTCAAGATTTCAACCAACCCAGGCACTTCCACCGGCCACAGCATAAGCCGCCCGAAATACGCACTACAGGACGTTGACGGCGACGGCTTCCTCGACATAGTGGAGTCCGACAAGGAGAACGAGCTGAAAGTGACGCGCTCTGCAATCGGCAGGACGAATATGCTGAAGTCCGTCACAAACTCCCTCGGCGGCTCGTTCACCCTCGACTACGAACACACCGCCCCGACTTACGGGCTTCCGGGCGGCAAGTGGGTGATGTCGCGCCTTACCGTTGATGACGGAATACACGACGACGGCCCCGTCATGACGACGGCCTTCGAGTACAGCGACGGAAAGCGCGACCGCCACGAGCGCGAGTTCCTCGGCTTCGGCGAGGTTGTCACCAAGAACCTCGACACCGAAAGCAACAATGCGGTCTACCGCCAGTCGGTCGAGGAATACGACGTTGCCAACTACTATGTGCAGGGCAACCTCACCGGCACATCCGTACAGGACGGCGAAGGCAACAAGTACACCGAGACAAGGAACGAGTACGACGGCTATTTCCTGACGGCCGACGGCGACGACTACACCTTCACGGCGCAGCCTGAACTGTGCAGCGACCGTGCTTCGGCCTTCGTACCGTTGCGCTACACGGCAAACCTCCAATATGAAGGTGCGGCCGACGGCATGGTAACCTCGGAGGCATGGAACGAATACTATCTCACCGGCTACCACGGCGAACTGAAGTCGTACAAGTACAGCGACAAGGGCACGCTCGGCGAGGACGGAAGCGGAGCTTTCGACTACCAGACGGCCATACAGTACACGTCGAACAGCGCCAAGAACATTCTCGGCCTGCCGACCAACGTTACCGTAACCGGCGGTGACGGCACCGTCTACCACAACGTGTCCGCCACATACGACACCAATTATCCCGACCACCTGACGCAGCTCACGCAGCAGCTGGGCGGCGGCACGGCAGTGACCGACTACAAGTACGACGCCTACGGCAACATCACGCAGAAGACCCTTCCGGAGAACGCCAAGGGACAGCGGATGTGGTACAAGTACCGCTACGAGCCGGAAATGAACATGTACGTTGAGCAGGTGACCGACGCCTTCGGCTACCGCAGCGAGGCGGCCAACTTCGACTACCGCTACGGCATAGCCCTGGAGCGTCGCGACCTAAACAACTTCTACTACGAGACCGACATCGACAACCTCGGCCGCGTGACGGCAGTCCGCGGGCCGAACGAGCTGGCCACGGGCGTGCCATACGCCATAGCCTTCGAGTACCAGCCGAAAGCCACGTTCAATGAGAGCGGCGTCACCGCCCCGGCATACGCCGTGACAAGGCACTACGACATCCAGCACCCCGGCGACGACATTGAGACCGTGACGTTCGTCGACGGCTTCGGCCGGCCCGTGCAGGTGAAGAAGGACGGTGCCGTGACGGACGTACAGGACGGGAGCGCATCGGAGGCGGAGAATGTGATGATTGTAAGCGGCAGGAACGTGTACGACGCCTTCGGCCGCGTGGCCAAGGCCTATTATCCCACCACGGAGGCGTTGGGCTCCAAGACCACGTTCAACAAGTCGTTCGACAACGTTTCACCCACGGTAACAGTGTATGACGTGCTCGACCGCGCCACGGGCGTGACCCTGCCCGACAACTCGGAGACCAAGACGGGATACGGCACCGACAGCGGCGTCCGCGCCCTCGTGGCCACGGTGACCGACGCCCTCGGCAACCGCCAGGCCACCTACACCAGCGGCAGCGGCAAGACGCTGAAGACCGAGCAGCTAAGCGGTCCTGACGGGACAATCACCACGACGTTCGAGTACGACGGCATCCAGCGCCTCGTGCGCGTCACCGACACGGAAGGCAACGTGACAACCTCAACGTATGACATGGGCGACCGCCGCACGGAGGTGGTTCATCCGGCCAGCGGCAAGACCACGTTCACCTACGACGCGCTTGGCAACGTGACAAGCAAGCAGACGGCCAACCTCGCAGGGGAAGGCAAAGCCGTCACCTACGACTATGACTACCACCGCCTGACGGGCGTCAACTATCCCGACAACCCGGAGAACAACGTTAGGTACTACTACGGCGGGCGCAACGCCTCGCAGAACCGCATCGGCAGGCTGATGCTCCGCGAGGACGGCACGGGCGCCATTGAATACTTCTACGGCAAGACGGGCGAGGTGACCAAGACGCGCCGCACGCTCGTAGTGCCCAACCAGGCCATCGCCACCTACGTGACGCAGTGGACTTACGACAGCCACAACCGCCTGCTGGAGATGATATACCCCAACGAGGAGAAGGTGACTTACACCTACGACCTCGGCGGCCAGCTGACCAACGTCCACGGCTACAAGTCATACG
>ERZ791741.1230-NODE-1230-length-21904-cov-21.022106_pt1 | contig 21904 bp, 22 predicted proteins | sample MGYA00510040_ERZ791741 | MGnify/ENA primary metagenome ERZ791741 (study PRJEB30046, sample SAMN00791960) | human gut metagenome | study: EMG produced TPA metagenomics assembly of the A metagenome-wide association study of gut microbiota in type 2... | reverse complement strand
GCCTCCTCAACGGCATTTTTTACATAGTAACTGCTCTTGTACGGACCGATGTATTCCGCTCCGTCATCCTTTTTCTGCAGTGTATATGACAGCTTTTTCCAATCACCCGAGCTGATTCTTATATAGCTGTAGCCCTTGTCGTCTTTAAGCAGAATGTTATACTTCGGGGTGTGTTGCTTGATAAGGCTGCATTCAAGAATGAGTGCCTCAAACTCGCTGTCCGTGATGATATATTCAAAATCATCGACATTATCAACCATTCTGCGAACCTTTTCTGCATGGTTATTCTGCGAACCGAAGTATTGGCTGACTCTGTTTTTAAGAGCCTTTGCCTTGCCGATATATATAATTTTTCCGCTTTTGTCGTGCATGATGTACACACCCGGCAACAGAGGAAGTGCCATTGCTTTTTTACGAAGCTGTGACATTTTCGGATTCACAAAATCACCGCCTTTACGATTTCAGATTAATTTGAGAGAAACAAAAAAGAGGCGGAAAAACCGCCCCTTGGTATTTTGTAAAATTTAAAGCTGATTATTCAGCAAAGCCTGACTCAACGAGAGAAACAAGACCCTCAACTGCTTCAGTTTCGTCAGAACCGTCAGCAATTACCTTAATAGTAGTGCCGCCGATAATTCCGAGGGACAACACACCGAGAAGACTTTTTGCATTTACACGACGCTCTTCCTTCTCTACCCAAATTGTTGACTTATACTCATTAGCCTTCTGAATAAAGAAAGTTGCCGGACGAGCGTGTAAACCGGCTTTATTCTGTACTAATACTTCCTTAACATACATTTTTAAAACCCTCTTTGCCTTTAAATTTTTAACCACCAATGCCTGCAAATTGCGGCTCAATTTAATATGTATTATAATCTTTTTTCCGAACAAGGTCAATACAATAAATTAATTTCGTGTTAATATGCACCTTGAGAGAATTTATTACCCTGTTTATTGTGCATTTTTACAAAATATTATATTTTCCCCGTAAACACACGGTATTTCATGTGTTTTTTCTTGTCTTTTTTTATGTAAACGCACCGATAATATACTGCAAAAATTACTTTTTGTTATATTCTTCAAGCATTTCGGGACGCTTGAGGGCAGTCACCTCTATGCTCTTTTCTTTTCTCCACTTTTCAATGTTTGCATGGTGACCGCTCATAAGCACTTCGGGAACTTCTTTGCCTCTCCAGACTGACGGTTTTGTGTACTGCGGATACTCAAGAAGTCCGTTAAAATGGCTTTCCTCGGTAAAACATTCGTTGTTGGAAAGCACACCCGGAACCATTCTTGAAAGCGCATCAGCAAATACCATTGCGGGAATTTCTCCGCCCGTGAGAACATAGTCGCCGATTGAAATTTCTTCGTCAATAAACTCGTCAAGAAGTCTTTGGTCAACACCCTCGTAATGACCGCAGAGAATACAGATATTTTCAATATCGGCAAGCTCACGAAGTCTTTGCTGTTTCAATGTTTTGCCCTGCGGTGACATATAGACAAAATGCGGTCTTTTGCCGATTTGTTTGCAGATATCCTCAAAGCAAAGAGCAATAGGTTCGGCTTTCATAAGCATTCCCATTCCGCCGCCGTAGGGAGTGTCGTCAACTCTTTTGTGCTTGTCAAAAGCGTAATCACGCAGTTGGTGACACACGATTTCAAGCACACCGCTTTTCTGTGCTCTGCCGATTATGCTTCCGTTTAAAACAGGCTCAAACATTTCGGGGAAAAGCGTTATAATATCAATCCTCATCGTCGAAAATTCCTTTCATGGGAACAATAAGAACATAGCCGTCATTGACATTGATTTCTTTTACAACATCGTCAATTACGGGAGCAAGGTATGTCTTGCCGTCGGCGTCTTTGATTTCGTAAACATCATTTGCGCCTGTACGCAAAACATCGGAAATTTTGCCGTAGACTCTGCCGTTGCCGGCATCCTTAACCTCAAGGCCGATAAGATCCTGAACAAAGTGAACGCCCTCCGCAAGATTGATGTCGTCACGGTTGATATACACAACCTTGCCTCTGTATTTTTCAGCTGCCTCGATTGTATCAACGCCTTTGATTTTTGCAAGAGCGATATTTTTGTGCGGACGGGATTTCACCTCGATGAACTCTGTTCCGTTTTCGTCAAGCCACAGCTTTTTAAAAGCACAGAGAAATTCGGGGGAATCACACCACGGATCAATTCTGACCTCACCTTTTATGCCGTGTGTACCCACGATTTTTCCCGAATCAAGAAACTGTTTTTTCATAATTACCTCAAATTTCACAAAATAAATTCAGTCGGATTTTACTTTAATTCAATGATTGTAACACCGTCTTCGCCCTCACCGAAAACACCGAGTCGCTGACTTTTGACGGCTTTGTTTGTTTTAAGATACTTGTTGATTTCACGCTTAAGCACACCCGTGCCTTTGCCGTGAATAATCGTCATTTTGCTCACACCCGAAAGTACGGCATTGTCAATTGCCTTGTCAACAATATTGATTGCGTCGAAGGCGGTTTCACCACGGACATCAACCTCTGTTTCGGGACGGACATCCATTCTGCTCGGCACATTTCTTGTGCTTGAAAATCTGTCCTTTGCGGGCTTGTTGTTTGATTTGAGCAAACGAAGATTCTTGATATCAACCCTCGTTTTGATTATGCCCGCCTGAACAAGCACAACACCGTCCTTGTTCGGCGGTGCAAGTACAGTTGCGTTTTTGTCGATATCGTAAATAAGAACCGTGTCGCCGACTTTGAGCGGTCTTGGCAGCTTGTACTCCTCATCGGGAGTATTGCGAGCCTTGACAGGATCGGCATGAGCCTCCATTTTGTCAATATTTTTCTTTAGCTGTGTTCTTGCCTGAACGCTCATATCCTTGGCTTTTCTCGCCTTTTCAAGTTCTTCGGCAACTGCGTCGGCCTGCGCTCTTGTGCGTGAAATAATACGCTGAGCTTCCTGTCTTGCCCTTTCAATCTCACGCTCTGCACGCTGTTTTGCCTTCTGCATTTCATTTTCTGCTTTCTGCTTTTCGGTATTAGCCTTTGCAGTAAGTCTGTTTGCATTTTCGAGCTGTTTTTCAAGGCTTTGACGGCGCTTTTCAAGCTTTTCAACAACATCTTCAAACTGCCTGTTCTCGTTTGAAACGAGTTCGCTTGCTCGACTGATTATTTCATCGTCAATGCCGAGTCTTTTTGAAATTGCAAACGCATTACTCTTGCCGGGAACACCGATAAGAAGTCTGTAGGTCGGCTTGAGAGTTGCAACATCAAATTCGCAACTGCCGTTTTCAACACCCGATGTGCGCAGAGCAAATTCCTTTAACTCCGCATAGTGAGTTGTTGAAGCAATTTTTGCGTGCTTGTCACGCAGTCTTTCAAGGATTGCAATTGCAAGAGCCGCGCCCTCGACAGGGTCTGTTCCTGCGCCGAGCTCGTCAATAAGGCAGAGCGAGCCTGCGTTTGCAAGCTTTATAATCTGAACGATATTTGTCATATGTCCCGAAAAGGTTGACAACGACTGTTCAATGCTCTGTTCGTCACCGATATCCACAAGCACTCTTCTGAACACGGAAAGCTCGCTGTTGTCGGCACACGGAACAAGAAGTCCGCACATTGCCATGAGCGTGAGCAGACCGATTGTCTTTAAAGTTACGGTTTTACCGCCCGTGTTAGGACCTGTGATTACAAGCGTGTCAAACTCTTTTCCGAGCATAACATCAACGGGAACAACCTTGTTTTTGTCGATAAGAGGATGACGAGCCTGTTTAAGCTCAATCATTCCCCTGTCGTTCATAATCGGCTTTGACGCTTTCATTGAATACGCAAGGTCGGCCTTTGCAAAAATCAAATTAAGCTGTGCAAGGTTCTTGTAGCTGTGGATAATGCTGTCGGCAAACTCGCCTGCATTTGCAGAAAGCTCAAAGAGGATTCTTTCAATCTCCTGTTCTTCCTTTGACTGCAAAAGCTTGATGTCATTGTTCGCCTGAACAACGCCCATAGGCTCAATAAACACGGTTGCACCGCTTGACGAGGTGTCGTGTACAAGACCCGGAACATTGCCTCTGCATTCACTTCTTACGGGAACAACATATCTGCCGTCACGCTGTGTGACGATAGTATCCTGAAGATACTTTATGTATGTTGAGCTGTGAATAATTTTATCGAGTACCTCACGAGCCTTTGAGGAGGCTGTGCGGATTTTTCTTCTTATATCCGACAAAACAGGGCTTGCCTTATCGGAAATTTCCTCCTCGCTTATAATAGCCGAGGTGATTTTGTCCTCAAGAAACTTGTTGGAAACAAGTCCGCTGAAATAGCCGTCAAGAGAGCTTGCTCCTCCGCCCGAGCGTGAGTGCCACTCCTTGACCGTGCGGATTGTTCTGAGAGTTGACGCAACCGAGAGAAGCTCACCTGTGGTAAGGCAACCGCCTGCCTGTGCTCTGCGTAAATGTCCCGAACAATTTCCGGCACCACCGAATGACGGAGCACCGAATCTTCCGCTTAACGCAACTGCGTCATCGGTTTGCTGTAAAAGCTGTTCAACCTTTTTCAGTTCAAACACGGGTTCGAGATTCAATGCCATTTCACGGGCGTCCTCAATCGAAGTCATTCCCGCAAGTTTTTCAAGAATTTTATCAAGTTCAAGTGTTTTGTAATGTCTGTTCATAATTCTACCAAATTCAATAATTACAATTTTGTGTCCGTAGGGGCGGATATTATCCGCCCGCGGGCGCCCAATGAGCGCCCCTACTGACTTTTATCATTCTGTCATAAACATTTCAGGTGATTTCGACACAAAACTGCATTGTCTGATTAACTGCTTATTGTTTTGTAAAAAACAAGCGTTTTAAAGTCTTTTTCAAATCTGTATTTAAGATAACTTTCGCTCGCCGCATTCAGCACAACAAGGTCATCCTTCGGCAATGCAAACGAAAACAGCTTGTCGTCATCGGCATAAACCGTGTGTCTAAGCGCCGTGAGCGTTCCCTCATTGAGAGCGATTGCAGGTTCCGACACATCCGTTCTGCAATCGGCGCATTCAAGAGCGCCTATGCGTGGCAGAAAGTACATAAGCGGAGTAATGTATTCTCCGCATTCTCTGCACATTCTCAAGTCGGGCATATAGCCTGCCATGCTTGCAAGCCTCATTTCAAGACACGGCTTGATAAGGTCTGCACTGCGTTTGTTCTCTGACAAAAGGTAGAGCGAATTAAGCACAAGGCTCAGAAATGAGTCTGCCTTTTGCTCACGGGGACAAATTGTCAGAGCGAGTTCGCAAAAATACTGTGCAAGGCACATTTTTGTAACATCACTGCGGAGCTTTGAGAAAATGCGAATCGGCTGTGCCTCGCCGATTATGTAACTTTCCCGACCTTTATAAATTGTAAGTCGGGAATATGAGAGGAGAGATGCCGCCGCACATTTGCCGTTTTTGATGTTTTTTGCACCCTTTACAAATGCACGGATTACACCGTTTGACTTTGTGAGAGCAAAAACGAGCTTGTCCTGCTCACCGATATTCTGTTCCTTTATAATCAGTCCCTCTGTTCGGAATTTCATCGGTTTCCTCCCTGTTCACGGTGATTGCACCCGTGTCTTTGGCATCCTGAATACTTTTGTAGCGAATGTAATCAAGAACGCTTCCCGTGGTAAAGAATATTTGCCACGCACTCCAGTTATCCATAAAAGCACCTCCGCAGTTAGTGTTTCACGGATGCCGTTTATTATATTATGAAAAATCTGACATTGTGTCAAATCGTGTACCCGAATCGCTTTTAATCGGATTATCAGTCAAAATTCTTTTCGTCATAGCCAAAATTCTGAAGAATCTGGGCACGGTTTCGCCAATCCTCTTTTACCTTTACCCATGTCTGTAGGAATACCTTGCAATCAAAAAATCTTTCGATATCCTGACGGGCAAAGGTGCTGATTTTCTTGAGCATTGAGCCGTTTTTGCCGATAATAATACGCTTGTGGGTTTCTTTTTCACAGAAAATAGTAGCATCAATATCAAGCATACCGTTATCCCTTGTTTTCATTTTTTCGATTACAACAGCCGTGCCGTGCGGAATTTCCCTGTCGCAAAGACGGAGTATTTTTTCACGGATAATTTCGGCAACAATAACTCTTTCGGGCTGGTCTGTAAGAGTATCGTCATCAAAGAAATGACCGCCCTCGCCTGCCTGCTTTTTAAGCTCGTCAAGAAGTTCGTTCATACCGTTGCCGTCCTGTGCGCTCACGGGAACAACTGCGTCAAAATCGTAGAGCAGACTGTAACGGGCAATCTGTTTCATAAGTTCTTCTTTTTCTTTTAGAGTGTCAATCTTGTTGATTGCAAGGATTGCCGGCATTTCCATTGACTTGAACTTTTCAATAAGGTTAAGCTCTGTGTCACCCGGTTCTTTTCCTGCCTCAACAACAAGCATACAACAGTCAACACCGCCCACGGATTCATTGACGGAACGCACCATATACTTGCCGAGAGAGGTTTTCGGCTTGTGCATACCCGGTGTATCAAAGAAAACAAGCTGATATTCGCCCTGAGTAAGCACGCCTGTGATTCTGTTGCGGGTAGTCTGCGGTTTGCTTGAAACAATCGCAATTTTCTGTCCCATAAGTCTGTTGAGAATTGAACTTTTGCCCACATTAGGTCTGCCGACAATGGCAATAAATGCGGATTTATCTTTATTATCTGTATTTAACATATTACCTCACTATACAAAAATCGGGGGCAAGCAAAATGCCGCCCCTTTGTTAATGTTTATCTTTTCTTTTAATGCCCAAAATTGCGTTTTTGACTTTTACGGGGCCTGCACATACAAAGACGGCAGAAATCACCGCAGATAAAATCAGCAAAACGAGCATAACGGGATTGTTTACAAAATACAAAAATATTTTTCCGATTACTTCAAAATCAAGAAAGAACAGCACCGCTGTAAACACAGCCGAAAATGACACGGCAAGCACGGCTGCGGCTGCAATGTCCTTGATAATCTTAACGGAAAAATCGAATCTGTCGCAGAACAAATCACAAAGCTTTTCAACACAGGTGTTGATCATTTCAAGTGCAATTACAAGCGCACACAAAACGGCGAGCAACGCCCATTTTGCGGCAGAAAAATCGTAAAAGCAACCGAAAACGAAAACATAAAATGTCGCAACAAGGTGAAATCTCATATGACTTTCGCTTTTTACGGCAAAGCAGAAACCTCTGAATGCACTTTTAAAACTTTTGATTTGCTTTTTCATACCCCGTAATATAACTACTCTGTCAAGCCATATCGTCATCAACTATGTAGCTTGATGACGCAGGAAGACCGAGCTGTTCCATAACAAGCTCTTCTTTTTCTCTCATTCTTACCCTTTCAAGCTTTTCCATGTGATCATAGCCGAGAAGGTGCAGAACACTGTGAGCGGTAAGATATCCAACCTCTCTCTGGAGGCTGTGACCAAAGAGTTCTGCCTGATCTCTTGCCTTTTCCATAGAAATTACAACATCACCGAGAATCTGTGCGCCTGTTTCGGGATTGGTGTCATAAACACCGTTTTCGCCCATTGGGAAAGAAAGAACATCGGTTTCAATGTCCTTGTCACGATACTGCTTGTTAAGAGCCTTGATGCCCTCGTTATCCGTGAAAGTCACGCTGATTTCAGCAGAACCTTCAAATTTTTCAAGTCGCAGAACTGCGTTACAACAACGACGAACCAACATTCTGATACCTGTCGGAATCTTTACTGCTTTTTGTTTGTTTGTGATAATTACCCTGATTTTATTATGCTCTGCCATTCATGATCATCCTTTCATTATTTTTAACCCAATAGCGTGGGATATGTGAAAATTAAGCAAATTAATTTTTGGAGCCGTTATTTCGTAAATTGTTATTTCGTAAATTATTAATGTCAGTATTTTCAAATTTTGCGTAAGCCTTGATGATATCCTGAACAAGGCGATGACGGACAACATCCTTTTCATCAAAGAAACAGATGCCGATATCATCAATGTTCTTGAGGATTTTGATGCAGTCTTTAAGACCGCTCTTTGCACCGTTCGGAAGGTCAATCTGCGTAATATCGCCCGTGATTACCATTTTTGAGTTAAATCCGAGTCGGGTAAGGAACATCTTCATCTGTTCCCTTGTCGTATTCTGAGCCTCGTCAAGAATTATAAAGCTGTCGTCAAGCGTTCTTCCTCGCATATATGCAAGCGGTGCAACCTCAATATTACCTCTTTCAACATACTTTTGATATGTTTCCGCACCGAGCATATCAAACAATGCGTCATACAGGGGGCGAAGATACGGATCGACCTTGCTCTGCAAATCACCGGGCAGAAAACCGAGCTTTTCGCCTGCCTCAACAGCAGGTCTTGTGAGAATTATTCGGTTAATCTGCTTGCTTCTGAAAGCCGTGACCGCCATTGCAACGGCAAGGTAGGTTTTGCCAGTACCGGCAGGGCCGACGCCGATTGTGACGGTATTTTTCGCAATCTGCGAGCAGTAGCGCTTCTGACCGATGGTTTTCGGCTTAATAGGCTTTCCCTTTGAAGTAATACAGATGCAGTCGCCTGCAAGCTGTTCTATTTTGTCCTCACTGCCTTCATTGACAAGCGAAATGCAGTAGCGGATATTTTGCTCGGAAAGTGCTTCACCACGGTTGATGAACTGCAACAGGCTTTCAATAACCTTGCAGGCCTTCGATGTGTTTTCGGCATCGCCCTCAACCTTAAGCTCACTGTCACGGCAGGTAACACGGACATTAAACTCCTTTTCAATCAGCTTAATATTTCCGTCAAAACTGCCAAAAAGTGCTACGGCATTTTCCATTCTGTCGATATTTATAATTTGTTCCGTAAAGCAAAACTCCCGTTTCTTCAATAATTCAAAACAATTATAACACATTTTACTTGAAAATGTACATTAAAAATAGCTTTTTTCACTAAAAAAATAATTTTTGTGAATTTTGACGAAAACTAAACTTCACATAGCCACTCATTTGTAAAGGATAGAAACACTTTTTTTACTCTTTCGTAATTATTCTCAAAATCGCATTGCAATCGACTTATTTTAGTTATCCAAATCTTCCGAAACTACCACAATATTGCCGTTTTTGTAATATAACTGTACAAATTTGATAACTTCCCGAAAATTAAAAATTTATCAAAATTACTCTCAGCCGTAAAATCGGCTTAAAACGCTTGACAAACGGGCAATTGTATATTATAATTCACAGGTGTAAAGAAATTTTCTTTACATACAGACCAGAATCACGGGAGCTGTCAGGTATGGAAAAAAACATTGAAGTATCTCTCTTGTTTGATTTTTACGGCGAGCTTTTAAAGCCTTCGGGCAAAAAGGCGATTGACCTTTATTATAATGAAGATTTGTCGCTTGCAGAGGTTGCCGATGAAATGGGAATAACAAGACAGGGTGTGCGTGACAGTATCAAGCGCAGTGAGCAACAGCTTTTTGAGTTTGAAGAAAAGCTCGGTCTGTTCAAACAGTTCAGTAAGCTTGAGCAGGGGCTTGACGAAATTTCGGCTCTTGCACTTGAAATAAAAGAACTTTCACAGGATACACAAATCACAGAGCTTGCGGATGTTATCATCGAAAAATCAGGCTCGCTGAAAGATTAAAGGAGTTTTCATGGCATTTGAAGGACTTGCAGATAAGCTTGGCAATGCGTTCAAAAAACTGAAAAACAAAGGCAAGCTTTCTGAAAAAGATGTTAAGGAAGCAATGCGAGAGGTTCGACTCGCACTTCTTGAGGCCGATGTAAACTACAAGGTTGCAAAGGACTTTACAAACAAAGTAACAGAGCGTGCTGTCGGTCAGGATGTTATGCAAAGTCTTACTCCTGCACAGATGGTTGTTAAGATTGTTGACGAGGAGCTTACGAGCCTTATGGGCGGTGAGGACGCACGAATTGAGTTTGCGTCAAAGCCTCCGACAGTCATCATGATGTGCGGTCTTCAGGGTTCGGGTAAAACAACCCACACGGCAAAGCTTGCAAAAATGCTGAAAAAGCAGGGCAGAAATCCTCTGCTTGCCGCCTGTGACGTATATCGTCCCGCCGCTATCGACCAGTTGAAGGTTGTCGGTGAAAAGGCAGGCGTTCCTGTTTTTGAAATGGGAAAAGCAAATCCCGTTAAGATTGCAAAAGAGGCAATCAAGCGTGCAAAGGACTACGGCAACGATGTTGTTATTCTCGATACCGCAGGCCGACTTCATATTGATGAGGCTCTTATGGATGAGCTTAAAAACATCAAAAAAGAAGTTGAACCAAACGAAATTTTGCTTGTTATCGACTCGATGACAGGTCAGGACGCAGTTAACGTTGCGAAGAGCTTTAACGAACTTCTTGACATTACGGGTGTTATTCTCACAAAGCTTGACGGTGACACTCGAGGCGGTGCGGCGCTTTCGGTAAAGGCAGTTACAGGCAGACCTATTAAATTTGCAGGTACAGGCGAAAAGCTTGACGATATTGAAGTTTTCCACCCCGACAGAATGGCAAGCCGTATTCTGGGCATGGGTGATGTGCTTACTCTCATTGAGGACGCACAGAATAAAATGGATGCCGAAAAAGCCGAAGAAATGGCTCAGAAGATGATGAGCAACAAATTCGACTTTAACGATTTGTACGATCAGTTTGAGCAGGTCAAGAAAATGGGACCGCTCAAGGGCATTCTCTCAAAAATTCCCGGTGTCGGAAAACAGCTTGAGGGCGTTGACATTGACGACAGACAGATTGACTGGGTTCAGGCAATCATCCTCTCAATGACTCCCGAAGAAAGAAGTCATCCGCACATTATGAACCCGTCAAGAAAGCGCAGAATTGCGGCAGGTTCGGGCAGAAGCATTGAAGAGGTCAACCGACTTATCAAGCAGATTGACCAGATGCAGAAGATGATGCGTCAGATGACAAAGGGCGGAAAGGGCTCTAAGAAAAGAAGAAAAATGAAAGGCCTTCCCGGGCTCGGCGGTATGCCGATGAACGGTATGGGACCTGCAGGCGGAATGGGCGGACCTGACGGAATGCCTCCGTTCAAATAATTAACATTAATCAAACATTAAACAAAGTTTTTCATCCAATTACGGTTGGTGAATATAAATTAACAATTTTTATGAGGTGAACATTATGGCAGTAAAGATCAGACTTAGAAGAATGGGTTCAAAGAAGGCTCCTTTCTACAGAGTAGTAGTAGCAGATTCAAGATATCCGAGAAACGGCCGTTTCATTGAAGAAATCGGCACATATGATATTCTCAAAAAGCCCTCTGAGTTCAATGTTGACGCTGAAGCAGTTAAGAAGTGGATTGCTAACGGTGCTCAGCCAACAGACACAGTAAAGGCTCTTCTCAAGAAGAACGGCGTAATTGAATAATTGCGCTTCGGAAAGGACAAACAATGAAAGATTTACTTGCAGTTATCGCAAAGGGTCTTGTTGACGATCCCGATTCCGTATCAGTTGAAGCAGACGCTCCCAACGAAGAGGGAACAGTTGTTTACCACATTCATGTTGCAGAAAACGACATGGGCAGAATCATCGGTAAGCAGGGCAGAATTGCCAAGGCTATCCGCACAATTGCCCGCAGTGCCGCTATCCGCAGTGAAGAAAAAATCATGGTTGAAATCGACTGATTAACGGTTCATAACCGAACAAAAGCCTCCCACCACGGGAGGCTTTTTTACACCCTATTAAATATCAAAAGGTAAAACTACCTGTTTTGCCCACATCATTTTTGAAAAACATAATATAGTAAATCGGGATATAGTTAATCTTCCCGTCGGAAGTTACTGTTCTCTCGTTTGAAAGAACAAAGGCTTTCTTAATGTGATAATCCTTATTGCTTACAAATGTGTTCAATGCGCTGTGAACCGTGTAATCCTTTCCCGATTTTACCTCAATCGGAACAGCAGAAAGGCTGTCGTAATCATCAATAAGATAGTCAACCTCTCCCTTACTTCGATTATCATAATAGTAAAGTTTATAGCCGTGAGCCGCAAGTTCGCTTGCCACAACGCTTTCGTAAGCCGAACCGAGATTCACACTCGTTTCATCATCAAGCACGGCACGGATATTGTTGCCGTACAAAATTCCCGTCAGAATACCGACATCGTTCAGATAAAGCTTGAGCAGATTTTTGCCCGTTGATTCAATAAGCGGAAAAACGGGATTTGAAATTGCCTGAACATTAAGGGCTATCCCTGCACTTATCAAATACTCGAATTCATCCTGATAGTCGCTGAAACGCTTACCGCTTTTATTCTCAATATTTTTTGCAACAATCCTTTTCTTTTTGTTTTCCATATTTGACGGAATGAGGTCATAAACTCTGCGGATTTTAAGTTTGTTTTCTTCATCGTATTTTGAAGCGTCTGCAGCATAATATTCGTGAATTTCGCTTTGTATCTCTCTGACGGACTGAATATTTCTCTCGGAAATATAGCTGTTAACCGCATCGGGCAATCCGCCGACAAGCAGATACTTTCTGAATAAATCCATCATCCTATTGTGCATGGATTCATCGAGAGATTCAAGATTTTCAAATTTTTTCTGCATAGCCGAAATAACAATTTCATTCATTCCGTTTGCGCAGAGAAACTCCTCAAAATCGAGTGGAAACATACGAATTTTGCGGATACTGCCCATTGGAATTGAGGTAGTCTGTGACAGCGTTACACCCAAAAGCGAACCGCTTGCAATGAATGTAAATTTGCCGTCCTGTGACAAAAATTTGAGCAAGGTCAGAAGATGAGGATATGCCTGAATTTCATCAATAAAAATCAGAGTATTCTCCTTACTTCCCATTTTATTTCCTGCAAGCATACTCACCTGCAAGTAAAAATCTTCGACTGTTTTTGTGTTTTCAAAAAGTCGGTTGCCGAGGGAATCTTCAACCATATTTATTTCAATAAAATTTTTAAAAATCTTTTTGCCGACATAACGGATAATGTATGTTTTTCCGACCTGTCTTGCACCGTCTATGAGAAGAATTTTCTTTGAATCCGACTTTAAATGTTCTTCGATTACGGTTTCAATCTTTCTGTAAAGCATACCAATCCCACCTTTCAATAGATTTTTAGCATAGTTTTTTACACTTTTCAATAAGATTATACCATTAAAAAACACACTTTTCAATAGATTTTAGAGGTTAAAAATTGCACTTTTCAATGAAATTTGAGGGGCAAAAACTACACTTTTCAAATTGTGATCAGAAATTTGATGTAAAAAACACGGTGCAACCTATGTTTTATGGTTACACCGTGTTTGTAAAATTTTTTTAAACTCAGGCAACTCTACACTGTGATTATTTCATCAATTCTTCAAGTTGCGATTTATTATATTTGCTCTTATAGATGTCATAGCCTGCCGTGTCAAGGTTTATATTTGCGTGCCTTTTGTCAGCCTGAACATAAACATCATCGTCCTTGACATATATCAAAACCCAAATGTCACGGCTGGTATCTTTCAGGTATGATAAAAGAAGGACATAACTCGGTTCAACATCTATCGAATCCACCTTATTATCAGATGTCATATATACCAAATCGTTAAATGACATCAACTTTTTGTTAAGGTTGTTTTTGTTTGCTTTTGAAATAAGTTCATTAGTTTTGTAGTCATAAAATTCAACTGAAAATTGGTTTGGATCTGCTGTCGAAGTAGTATCTGATAAAGCAGTTGTATCGGCTTCATCAGAAGTTTTAGCATTGCTCGGTGCAACTTCACCGCCACAACCTGTAAATAAAACAGAAGTTGAGATAATAACTGCCAACAAGATAATCGAGATAATTTTTTTCATAATTAATACCCTCTTGTGTTTTTGTCGGCTTAATTATACATCTTAAATTTATTTTGTCAAGCTATTCAAAACAAAAAAATCAACCGCAAAGTTTTTCGCTCTGCGGTTGATTTTATTTTTATTAAGGATTACGCTTAATTGACGTTTGCTGTTGTAAAGGTAAACTGACCGTCTGCGAAATCGCAGGTAACTACTGCGCCGTCCTTGACCTTGCCCTCAAGCATCTGCTCTGAAAGCGGATCTTCAATCTCGTTCTGTATTGCACGGCGGAGAGGTCTTGCACCGTAGTTTTCGTCAAAGCCCTTGTCGGCAATCTCGCTGACTGCGTTGTCTGTAAAGCTGATTTTAATATTCATCTTATCAAGACGGTTTTCAAGAGTTTTGAGCATCTTTACGGCAATCTGCTTGATTTCGTCCTTGTTGAGCTTGTTGAACACGATAATATCGTCAACACGGTTCAAGAATTCAGGACGGAATACCTTGCGGAGTTCGCCTGTTACAAGCTCCTTGATGTCCTTTTTCTCGCTCTCTTCGACATTCTCATTTTCGGAATTAAAACCGAGTGAGCTCTGCTTTTCGGTGATAAGTCTTGCGCCGACATTAGAGGTCATTATGATAACGGTGTTCTTAAAGTCAACCGTTCTGCCCTGTGAGTCGGTAAGTCTGCCGTCCTCAAGAATCTGGAGGAGCATATTGAACACATCGGGGTGAGCCTTTTCAATCTCATCGAAAAGTACAACCGAATACGGTTTTCTTCTTACCTTTTCGGTGAGCTGACCGCCCTCTTCAAAGCCTACATATCCGGGCGGTGAGCCGATAAGCTTTGACACGGTGTGTTTCTCCATATATTCACTCATATCAAGACGGAGCATTGCGTTTTCATCACCGAACATTGCCTCTGCAAGAGCCTTGCAAAGTTCTGTTTTACCGACACCCGTCGGACCGAGGAAAATAAACGAACCGACAGGTCTTTTCGGGTCTTTAAGACCTACTCTGCCTCGTCTGATAGCCTTTGCGATTGCAGTTACAGCCTCGCTCTGACCGATAACTCTTTCGTGGAGAACATTCTCCATGTTAAGAAGTCTTTCGCTTTCTTCCTTAGTAAGCTGAACAACAGGGATACCTGTCCATTCAGAAACAATCTTTGCGATATCCTCGGCAGTTACCTCGCCGCTGTTACCCTTCTGCTGTTCCTGCCACTTCTTCTTTGCATCGTCAAGCTTTGTCTGAAGTTCCTTCTGCTCATCACGAAGTCTTGCAGCCCTTTCAAAGTCCTGCTCGTTAATTGCGCTTGCCTTTTCTTTTTCATAGTCTGCAATTTCATCTTCAAGCTCCTTTACATTATCAGGAGAGGTAAGAGATGCAAGCCTTACCTTTGACGCACCCTCATCAATAAGGTCAATTGCCTTATCGGGGAGGTAACGGTCTGCGATATATCTTGATGACAATGTTACTGCGGCATTGATTGCCTCATCGGTAATCTTAACCTTATGGTGTGCCTCGTAGCTGTCACGCAAGCCTTTGAGAATCTGTACAGCCTGTTCGGGAGTAGGCTCGCCAACCTTTACGGGCTGGAAACGACGCTCCAAAGCGGCATCTTTTTCAATATATTTTCTGTACTCGTTAAGAGTTGTTGCACCGATAACCTGAAAATCGCCTCTTGCAAGTGACGGTTTAAGGATATTTGCGGCGTCTGCACTGCCCTCTGCGGCACCTGCACCAACGATAGTATGAAGTTCATCAATGAAGAGGATAGTGTTCTTTGACTTTTTAACCTCGTCAATAGCCGCCTTAATTCTCTCCTCAAAGTCACCTCTGTACTTTGCACCTGCTACCATACCTGTGAGGTCAAGGCTGACAACTCGCTTGTCTTTAAGAATTTCAGGCACATTGCCCTTTGCAATTTCAAGTGCAAGTCCCTCTGCAACCGCAGTTTTACCTACACCGGGTTCACCGATAAGAACAGGATTGTTCTTTGTACGACGGGAAAGAATCTGGATAACCCTCTGGATTTCCTTTTCTCTGCCGATTACAGGATCAATTTCGCCGTTCTTTGCGGCTTGAGTAAGATCTCTGCCAAATTTATCAAGAGCCGAACCGCCTTTCTGTGAACCGTTCGGAGCGGATTCGTTTTCAAAACCGCCGAAACCGTCATCTGCACCGCCCTGCATACCTTTTGACACAGCCTGTGCAAGTCTTTCAACAGATACACCGAGTTCTTCAAGAAAAGCTACTGCGTAGCTGTCGCTCTCCGAAAGGATTGCAAGGAGCAAATGCTCTGTGCCTACATAGGTGTAGCCTGTTTTTGAAGAAATGATAACTGCGGCTCTCAGAACTCTCTTTGTACGGGGAGTAAAATCATCGGGAGTAAGCTCAACGAGCGACATTGTACCGTTAATGGATTCAAGCTTTTCACGGAGAGCATCTTCCGTTACTCCGCACTCATTAAGAGCGGTTGCGGCAACACCGCTGCCCTCTTTTACGAGTCCATAGAGAATATGTTCTGTACCGACATAGTTGTGGCGCATCTCCTCTGCGCTTTCAATCGCAAGATTAAGCGCCTTGTTTGCTTTTTCTGTAAAACCTTTGAACTGATACATAAAATCATCACCCTTCCTTGTGGATAATGTATTAACTGCTTATTTTCTATGAAAGAGCCTCTCTTAAAATTTTTGCCCTTTCAATATCTCTTTCCTGTGCGGAAAGATTTTTTCCTGCGTTTACCATAAGCGTTGCAGGCTCAATTTTTTCCATAAGAGAGTCAACAACCTCTGCGGTAACATCTTTTATCTGTCCCGACAAAATGCCGAAACGAACATTTGACAACAGCTTTAAAGCCTCGTCATGAGTCATAACCATTGCCGATTTCAACAAGCCTAAGCTTCTGCTTACGCTGTCCTGAATATCAATACTCTTTGCAAGTCTTTCTCTTGCCTGTCGTTCCTGAGAAACAAGCTGTTTTGTGATGTTCTCAAGATTTTCAATTGCGGCTTTTTCGGAGATACCGAGCGTTACCTGATTTGAAAGCTGATAAAGCGAACCGCTGGGTTCTGAGCCTTCACCGTAAGCACCACGGATTGTAAGTCCGAGCTTTGAAAGGTTGCCTGCAATTCTGCCGATTGTACGGCTCTTTTCAAGTGCCGGCAGATGGAGCATAACAGAGGCTCTCATGCCTGTGCCGAGGTTTGTAGGGCATTGTGTAAGATAACCGAGCTTGTCATCAAAAGCAAATTCAAGGTTTTCATCAAGCAGAGTATCAAGCTTATCGGCTGTGTCATATGCCTGTTCAAGCGACAAGCCGTCTGTGATAACCTGAAGCCTTATGTGATCTTCCTCGTTAATCATAATGCTCATGCTTTCATCCTTGCTCAACAGCAATGCTCTGCCCTCTGTTTCGCTGATGAATTCGGGACTTACAAGATGTCTTTCAACAAGCGACACACCCTGTGCTTCTGTCAAATCATCAAGCTTAATCAGATTGAAATCCGAGGCAATTGAGCTGTTGCTGTCCCTGATTGCACTTGTAACCTTTTCAATAACCTTTTTTCTGCCCTGTTCGGACAGTCGGCACGGAAACGGGTAATCTTTCAGGTTTCTTGCAAGTCTTACTCTGGTGGAAATTACTTCGTTACTCATAATTAAGCCTCCATTTCCTTAATCTGGTCTCTTAACTCTGCGGCATGTTCAAAATTCTGTTCCGAAATTGCCTTGTCGAGTTCCTTTTTAAGTGCCTTGATTTTATCTTTCTTTGTCATCTCGGCACTCTTTTCGGCTTTCTTTGTACCGAAACGGCTGTTCTTACCGCAATGGGTTGTGTTGCCGTGGATTCTTCTGATTGAAGGAAGAAGCTGGTCGCCGAAGATTTCGTAACATTTTGCACAGCCTACATGACCCGACTTTGCAATATCGGAATATGAGCTTCCACAAAAGTCACAGCGTGTTGCCTGAGTTCTTGCGGGAAGGCTGTTGCCGAAGAAACTTCCGAGGAGTCCCGAAAATTCGTCCTCAAAGTTACCGAAGATGTTTGTGTATCCCATTTTCTTTGCACATTCACTGCACAAATCATATTCTTTAATTTCACCGTTGATAACGGTCTTTACATGAGTATTTGCATTGTTAGCACCGCATTTTTGACATTTCATAATAACTGCCTCCGTTCAAAATCAACTTAATGTGAGCAACATATTCTTGAACAAGTCCGCTCGCACGGCATCTCGTTTACTCTGTTCAACATTTGTAAGCGTTCTGTCGGACAACGCCGAGGCTATCAGCCTTGCCGATGTAAGCTCAATCATATCTCTTTGCAACATATTTTTGAGCATTGCCTCTGCACTTGCCTTGTCAAGTGTTGTTCCAATCGAATTTATTATATGCATAAGCGCCGTACCTCTATCCATCTTCACACGGCTTATTCGGATAAATCCGCCGCCGCCCCTACGGCTCTCTACAATGTAGCCTTTTTCGGGAGTGAATCGGGAGGTTATAACATAATTGATTTGGCTCGGTACACATCCGAGGTTGCCGGCGAGTTCGTTTCGCTGAATCTCCGCACTGCCGTTTTCACGGTCAAGCATCTCTATAATGTACTGTGCCACCAAATCGCTCATTCTCATTTTGGTCGCCTCTTTTCATTTGTTTGACTACATTATAATATCAAGGTCAGAGAAAGTCAAAGTCAATTAAAGTCAAAAATTAAAGCATAAGCTTTGAAATTCTCACGAATTCTCGCTTATGCTCTCGTTTCCTAATATTTTAAAATATTTTTGACTTTTTCTGACTTTCAATTTTTATCCGATAAAGTCTGACTTTTCAAGCAATTTGACCTTACAAAATTACATTAACCGTGTAATCAACATCGTAAATTTCACCGTCAAACCAATTTATAAAACCTATGTAGATGCAGATTTTGTCATCATGTTTATTCATATCACGAACAACCTTAAAGCACTCCGACCAACCCGAAAAGCGTTCAAGTCTTTTGACTGTATCAACATCGGCATTGCCGTTTACAAACACACACATTGCAAGGTGACGGGTTGACGATAACATTCTTACAAAATCGAGGAACATCATATTAACCTCATCGCCCGAACATTCAATTTTAAGAGCGTCTTCCTCGATTTTGTTTCCGAAAAAATCAAGCACATTGTCAAACGCTGAATCAAAGTCATCGGTTTCAGCGTTCTTTAGTCCCTGCGAAAACTTGTAAATTGCGGTAGATGCATAAATTCTCTTAATTTTTTCAATCGTCACGGCAATCACCTTCTCGGTATCGTTACTTTCATTATACATTATATAAGCAAATTTGACAATAAGTATGTTATTCGGGCGGTTTAATACAATTTTTGCAACAAAAACATTTGAAATTAAACAAAAATTTTGCGTTTCTCGATTGACAATTGTACAGATATGTTGTATTATATAATTGTACTAATGAATTAGTTCAATTGCTTAAAAAGGAGCGTGATTTTATGTTGAAATTTATCTTATATATGTTGCTTGCTGTTGTAATTCTCAGCGGAGGTATTTTTAAAACCTTTGCTATAAACTATGGTATTTCAAAATATCTCTCAAAAAAGCCGTATAAAGGTGATTTTGAATTCAAAAAAGTTGCGTTACATACTTTGGAAACGAACTATATTTTGTTGACAGTAGTTGTTTTGTTTGTTATAGGTGTGATGGTTTGCAGTGCATCGAGTTACTTAAATATAGTAGAAAATTTAGTAGAATTGATTTTAGGATTTTTTATTGCACTTGCGATGTCTTTTTTAGGTCCATGGTACAATACAATCGGTAATGAGTACGGTGCGTATGTTATACCTTTCTTTATTTTAGTTATTCTAAGCATTCCAATGCTGTTTCTTATCAATTACAAGTTCGTTTACAAAGATTTTGAAGTTTCTAAAAATAAGAAAATGAAACTCTCGTTTTTCACAGCACTTGCAAATGCACCGTATGAATTGTTAATACCCTACGGTCAGTTTGGAACGATGATTTTCAAAAGTATGATTTAATGTTAAGGAGGTTTGGTTATGAAATACACATACATATATGTTATACTCGGCATTTGTGCCGTTGCAGTAAGCATAGGAAAAGCTTTAGCAGTAAATTTCGGTATTTCAAAATACCTTTCTAAAAAGCCTTATGAAGGTGATTACAATTTCAAAAAGGTTGTGTTATATACTCTGGGAACAAACTATATTTTGTTATCAGCAATTGTTCTGTTTATTTTAGGAACAGTTGTTTGCAGTATATATGGATTTTTGAATTTAGGACAATTGCTATCAGCATTTTTTCCTGGATTTGCAATGGCTCTTTTTGGTCCCAAATATGATACAATCGGTGATGAGTACGGTATGTGTAGTGAACTTGTTATACCTTTCTTTATTTTAGTTATTCTAAGCATTCCAATGCTGTTTCTTATCAATTACAAATTTGTTTATAAAGATTTTGAAGTTTCTAAAAGTAAAAGAATGAAACTCTCGTTTTTCACCGCACTTGCAAATGCACCTTATGAATTTTTAATTCCCTACGGAATGATTGTAGATATGATTATTGACAGTATTATATTTTGATTTTGTGTTTAAGGAGAGATGATTTATGCTTAACTCGGCAACTCTTACCGCTATTTTAGTAAACATTCTTGCGGCTTTATTTTTTACTTGTATCACAATCTGCATTGCTACACATTTTGCCAAGAAAAAAGCTAATGAAGCAGATAAAAAACTTATAAACAACAAATGTTACGGAATAATAGCTGTTATTTTTACAATTATAAACTTTATTGCGTCATTCACCGCAATAGCTGTTGCATATGTTGCAGACGCGACTGATTACTACCACATCTCAATCCCAAAATTTTCTTATTTATCTTTAATATTTGTGGCAGGCGTAGTTGAATTTTTTATTGCAAAGTCAACTATATTCCAAAGATTTTCCTGTTCAAAGGCAGACAAAACGGAAAGAGCCGCAGTCTTTGCCGCAATATGCGCACCGTATTACATATTTATTGTAAGCTCACCGATAGTTCCGTATATAATCGCAGTAACTCTTTACCCCTGCTGATTTTAACGAAGTGATATTATGAATGAAAACTCAAATCCCGAAATCTTAACAACTATAATTATTTTATCTATACTTCTTGCCATACTTTCTGTTACAACAGCATTTTGCCATACGGAAAGAAGTGCGGGTTACAAAAACAAAGTAAACATCGGCAAAAAGAATCACATAATAATTTACCCGATATTTTTTGTTTTGCATATGACAGCAATACTGCTTTTTAATCTTCCGTTTCCTGACTTAACTTGCTATCTTTCATTCAGCATAGGAAGTATTGTTTTTATTTTTTTGATTCAAGCTGTTATTGCTTATTTTACAATGTTTAAAAGGTTTGAATGTGATACGGGTACAAAGGTCGGCAAATCAATTGTTTTTTCGCTGATTTCAACACCATTCTACAGTATCCTTTTCGGTGTGGCTTTTGCATTCTTTTTCCCGTACAGTGTCGGCATTCCTATTCTTATGATAATAGGATTATTCATTTACTGCATTACAAGTTACAGGTGATATTATGAAAAATAGTAATACAAAATTTTTCATCTTGCTTACGGCAAATTTTATTGTTGCTATTCTGTCGGCTTGTGCTTATATATTTTCTTGGACTTTACTTATTCCGTTAATACTGCTGACAATTGTTGTATGCGGTTTAAATTGTGCAATGCTCAAAAGTCCGAAACAAAACGCAATCTGCTTTATGCCGACAATTGTGTCTGCAATTGCAACTTCAATTGTGGGCGTGACAATAAGCTTTGATTTGATTACTTTAATGTTCTTAAGCAGTCAAATAGCCATTTTGCTGTTTATGGCATTAATTTCAACCATAGTAAAATTCAAGGCAACTCACAATGACTTTCAACTTAAAAAATCAACACAAATTATAATTACGATAGTGCTTTTTTTGCTGAATATTTGTTGGGGGCTTTGTTACTTGACCGACTCTGCAGGATGTTTGATTCCTGCCGTTTATTTTTCCGGACTTGGAATTATGACACTCAACTGCATACTTCTAAACAGAATTAACTTCATGCTGTGTTCCGTTATGAT
>ERZ791741.1221-NODE-1221-length-21963-cov-7.472111_pt1 | contig 21963 bp, 30 predicted proteins | sample MGYA00510040_ERZ791741 | MGnify/ENA primary metagenome ERZ791741 (study PRJEB30046, sample SAMN00791960) | human gut metagenome | study: EMG produced TPA metagenomics assembly of the A metagenome-wide association study of gut microbiota in type 2... | reverse complement strand
CTTATCCCACTTGGGAGCAGCAACACCTTTCACCTTGCAGAACTCGCCAGCACCCGGGCCTTCCGTCCGCCATTGCCGCCGGCAGAGTCCGCAGGCTCTTCCGTACAGGCAAATACCGCCAACAGCCCGCAGAGGAGTAGCAATTTTTTCATAGATCGTCAAACTTTTCGATTTTCCAAAGATATGATTTTTCCGCCAAAGTGCATGACCCGGGAGGTAAAATCGCCCCGGAGTTCCAAAAAAGGAGATTTTTTTACTATTTTTGCAACCGAATACCACTACGATTATGAATTTCAAGAAAATATCGCTGCTCATCGTGCTGCTGCTCATCGCAGACCAGGCGCTCAAAATCTGGATCAAGACCCACATGCACCTCGACGAGTCGATCGTCGTCTTCCCCGACTGGTTCCAGCTGCGGTTCATCGAGAACAACGGCGCGGCCTTCGGCATGCACATCGCCTCGCGCGGAGGCTTCGACTGGGGCAAGCTGCTGCTGGGCGTCTTCCGGATCGTCATGGTCGGATTCATCGGCTGGCTGATGCACCACCTCTGCACCAAACGCCAAGACACGCCCAAGGGAGTGATCGTCGGCCTCGCGCTGATCTTCGCCGGCGCCATGGGCAACATCCTCGACAGCGCATTCTACGGATTGATCTTCTCCGAATCGACGCCCTACACGGTGGCTCAATTCGGGGGGCACTACGCCGGGTTTATGATGGGCAAAGTGGTCGACATGTTCTATTTCCCGCTGTTCCAATGGAACGGCGTACCCCGCCTGCTGCGGTTTCTGGTCGACAGCAACAACTATTTCTTCGGCGCGATCTTCAATCTGGCCGATGCCTACATCTCGGTGGCAGTCGTCTATCTGCTTCTGTTTCAGCACAAGTTCTTCAGCAAGTAGATTTTTTTTGAAAAAAGAGTTGGTGTTTCAGAAAAAAGTATTACTTTTGCACACCGCAATTCCAGAAATGCCCAGGTGGCGGAATAGGTAGACGCGCACGTTTCAGGTGCGTGTGCCGCAAGGCGTGCAGGTTCGATTCCTGTCCTGGGCACAAAAAATCCCGTTAGAGGAAACTCTGAGGGGATTTTTCTTTTTCCGTGTCCGCATCGTGTCCGCAATTTCATGGAGAAGGGCTCTGATTTTTCCCTGCCAGAAAGACAAAACCAGATTATTTTTGTAATTTTGTATAAACCGATTCCAAACAAACGACGAACTATCCAGATTCTGATGTAATCCCTATGTTTACAATCAGAGTTGACTGCGATGAAAGCGGATAGATGAAAAAGCTATCGAGATTTTGGTTAGATTAAAGTTGCGAGACCTTTACTAACTAAAACGACGATAGCCATGAGAGAACGAAGAAATGAAATTATTTCAAAGGACAAAAGATTTATGTAGGAATCGACGTCCATTTGAAGAGTTGGTCGGTAACGGTCTTGTCCGCGACCTCTGTACTGAAGAAATTCAGTCAAAATCCGGCCCCGGAAGCGTTGCACGGATTTCTGACGAGGAGTTTATCCGGGAGCCGAGTATCATTCGGTGTACGAAGCGGGCTTTTGCGGATTCTGGATACACGAACGCCTGACGGCATTGGGGATCGACAACATCGTGGTCAACCCGGCCGACGTACCGACCAAGAGCAGCGAAAAGCTGCGTAAGAGTGACGCCGTGGACAGCGGCAAGCTGGCGCGGAGTTTAAGAGCCAACGAACTGAAAGGCATTTATACGCCGGACAGTGTATCGTTGGAAATGCGTTCCTTGATAAGATTGAAGAACTCGATCACCAAAGACACGACCCGTCAGAAGAACCGGATCAAGTCCCAGTTACGGTGTTTAGGCATCGGGATTCCGCAGGAGTTCCTCGAACCTTTCTCCAACTGATCGAAACGCTTTTTCGCATGGCTGAAAGAGGTTGAGACACTCACTCCGAGCGATCGTCAGGCCCTCGACATTCAGCTCCGGCATCTGGAGGAACTACGCCGTCAGAAGTTGGAGATGACACGGGCTTTACGGGCCTTGGCCAAGGCGGACCGATTCCGCGAACCGCAGCGGTTGATTATGAGCGTTCCGGGGTTCGGGCAGACTACGGGAATGGCGTTTCTGTCGGAGATATGCGACATAACCCGTTTCCGCAATGCCGAACAACTGGCCGCCTATATCGGGATGATCCCGATGTGCCATAGCAGCGGAGAGAAAGACGGAACAGGAGACATTACCGTGCGAAAACACGCCGTCATGCGCTGTAATCTGATAGAGGCTGCATGGGTGGCTATACGCCAAGATCCCGCGATGAATCTGTTTTATACAGAACAATGCAAGCGGATGCCCAAGAGCAAGGCCATCGTAAAGGTCGCCCGCAAACTGGTAAATAGACTATACTTCGTGTTGAAACACCAGACCGAATATGTCAATAGTGTCGTGTCATAAGCAACCCCTTCCGGTAAACGGATTTTCCCAGAGAGAATACTACATATTGCGTGCGGCTTTGGAGTCCGCTTAATGTAAAATGCTCCTCTGGCCTTTGTAAACTAATACAGGAACATGCGGCAGAATACTGACCGCTGTGGAAAGTCTGTCTACCGAAGGATTTTTACGGGTTCTGAAATCACGGCTTTCGCAAGAGCCAAAGGTCAAAGCACATCGTGACTCCGCACCGACTCGATCGAAGGCCGGCGGAGACACGCTGTGCCTTGACCTTTGGCCGGGAAACTCATCAAGAATCGCAATGTATTGCAAATGAAATAAAAACAAATTTAACCGAAAACTTTGATCCAGATTTATTTGGATTGTAACAGGAAACGGCAGCATGGGTCTGGTCGTTGTTCACGATAATCGCACCAAAATTTCTGCGCAGGCAAGTTCCCCTTTCAAGCACAGTTTCGGCAATGTCAAGATAATAATTAATTTTGTCAATTCTGTCCATAAAAACACCGTCCGTTATCATAATTTCAAATTCGGTCAAGTATATTTTAGAGTAGTCGAAAGCAGTATCAGCTTTTGAGCTTTTCAACACAATCTCTGCATACATATTTTCCGCCGAATGCAATCAGATTATCAAGAGTATTGCAAAAAACGCACTTGCTCTCTGCCTTTTTAATCGTAACGCACTCATCGTCAGCCTCAATGTGAAGGATGTCACCCGGCTTAATGTTGAGGTGGTTGCGGATATCCTTTGATATTACAATTCTGCCTGCTTTATCAATTTCCCTAAAGTTTGTATAAATCATTTTAATTCACCATAATCCCTATTTTTTAATTCACCATAATCCCTATTTTTACCTATACTACCATTTTTCGGGATTTTTGTCAACGATTTTATTAAATAATTTGATTACAAAAATGACAATATTGTACATTTTGTCGTTAATTGCAGCAAAAGGAGTAAAAATGCTGAATTATATCTGGAGCGGACTCATTGCCGTGAGCGTATTGTGTGCGTTGTTTATGGGCAACACCGCCGACATTTCAAACGCACTCATCGAAAGCGGAGCGTCATCAATACAGCTTATTCTCACAATGGCAGGCATAATCTGCCTTTGGTCGGGAATTATGAAAATCGCAGTCGAAAGCGGTTTGACAAACATTTTTGCAAAAATCTTTGCACCGTTGCTCCGTCCGCTTTTTCCGAGACTTGATAAAAAAAGCGACGCCTTTCAAAGCATCACCATGAATATCAGTGCAAATCTGCTCGGACTCGGCAATGCCGCAACACCTTTCGGACTAAAAGCAATGGAACAACTGCACACGCTCAATGACCGCCGTGACATTGCGAGCAACGAAATGGTTGTTTTTGTAGTTATGAACACAGCGTCACTCCAGCTGTTACCAACAACGCTTGCCGCACTCCGCCAATCCTACGGAAGCTCTGCGCCTTTTGAAATTATCGTTCCCGTCTGGATAAGCTCTGCGTGTGCGTTGACGGTGGCATTGCTGATTGCCTGTACGCTGAATATCAGGCAAGGTAAAATTTGAGAAATGTGGTGAGCAAATGGAATTTGTAATGCCGGCATTTGCGTGTATTGTTGTGGTATTCGGGCTGATAAAAAAAGTCCCCGTATTCGATGTGTTCATCTCGGGTGCAAAAGAGGGAGTAAAGCTTTTGTACAACATTGCCCCTACAATTATGGGACTTGTGTTTGCCGTTGACCTTTTGCAGTCAAGCGGAGCAATTGACGCAATATGCTCACTGATTCAGCCGACAGCGGAATTTTTAGGATTTCCGAAAGAAATCGTTCCGCTCGTACTCCTCCGCCCCGTTTCGGGAAGCGGTTCAACCGCACTCCTCACAGCCCTTTACAAAGCCTGCGGTCCCGACAGCTTTGCTGGCAGAACAGCATCCGTACTCGCAGGTTCAAGCGAAACAACCTTCTACGCAATCGCAATGTACTTTGGCTGTATTCGTGTCAAAAAAATTCGTCACACCCTCTTTGCCGCCATAACCGCCGACCTAACCGCCGCAATCATGAGTGTTATAACGGTCAGATTGTGGTTTAATATGTGATATAAAAATCCGCATTGCTTTTAGTTATCATAAAGGCAATGCGGTAATTTTATATGATTATTTGTTTAACAGCCAATCAATAACATTGACAACCTTAATTCCGTCATAGTTGCCAACAGTCAGTTTATCAAGTGTCAAAACAATTTTTTCGTAATTATCCTGAATGGCATACAAAGGTTTCATCTCACGGTCAAATGTGCTTTCCGAAACCATATCTGCGGTAACCTGAATGTATGTGAATTCGCCACGCTTTTCGGCAACAAAGTCAACCTCATTTTCTTGATATTTACCTATTGTCACCTTACAGCCTCTTCTGAGCAATTCAAAAAACACTATGTTTTCAACTGAAAATCCCAAGTCATAATATTTTCTCGGTAAAATATGATTTCTTATACCCAAGTCAACCATATAATATTTTTTGTTTGCCTTTAGCAATTGCTTTCCGACAATATCAAAGCGCTCTGCCGGATAAAAGATAAATGATTCAATCAAAGCGTCTACATAATTGCTGACAGTATTGGCGGATATTTTTCTGCCGCTTGACACAAGATAATTTGTTATGCCTCTCAATGACACAGGACTGCCTATAACACTTGAAAGATATTTTGCAATAGTTTTCAACAGCGGTATATCGTTAATTTTCCTTTTATCAGAATTTGATTCCTGTCTTTTCTGTCGATCCTCAATATCCTTTACAATTACCGTGTTGTAAATCCCTTCAAGATAGGTATCAACCTTATCATCTGTCCTATCCATTGTTGCCACAAACGGAAGTCCGCCGTATTTTATATAATCGGCGAATGCACTTTCTTTGTCCTTGTCACTCAATTGCATATATTCGCTGAATGATAACGGCAACATTGATATTTCAACATAGCGCCCTGTCAGAAGTGTAGCTAAATCTCCCGAGAGCATATAAGCATTTGAACCCGTAATATAAATATCTATGTTTGGCTTTACATACAGGCTGTCAACTACTTTTTCAAAACTCGGTACTTTTTGAATTTCATCAAGGAAAATATATGTGATTTTATCCGCAACCAATCTGTCCTTGATATAAGCGTACAACTTCTTATAATCACAAAGTTCTTCATATTCAAGTTCTTCAAAATTTACTGCAATAATCTGATTTTCTTCGATTCCGATTGACTTCAGATAATCCTGATACTGCATAAGAAGTGTGGATTTTCCGCATCGCCTTATGCCTGTTACCACTTTGATAACATCGTCATCTTTCCATTCTATTAGCTTTTCAAGATATTCTTTTCTCTGTATCATTGAAATCACCTGCACTTATTGTGTTCTCATTATAGCACACAATAGTTTAAAAATCAAATATCGTTCCCATTTCGGCACACTTTTCCTAAATTAAAGCTTTATGTTCCCATTTCGGCACGATTTCTTTTTACAAACTGCTGACAAATTTCAACATCATGCAGATAATCTTTCTGTCTGAAATAATCTTCCTTGCCCTTGTGCAAATCAACGGCAAGGTTCTGATATATTTCCGCAACCTGTTTACCGAGATTTCGGCTGCTCGAATGAATTACAAGAAAATATGTTCCGTCAGATGATTTGTCAGCTTCAATAAAGTGATTACCGCCGCCGAGTGTAAGATCCTTTCATTTTCATTGCCGACACAACACCCCACCGCAATTGAAAAAACTTTACAATTTCAGACTCATTGCGGTCTCATATTTTCAAATTTTTTTATTAATTCAATACCAATTCCAAATCACTTTTTCTGCACAGAGTGCTACACTGCATAGACTGAATTTTCGATATTTTCTATATTGCTTTTCAACATCGTAATAATTAACACTCAATTCAATTTTTAATTCGCTGTTATTTGCAAAGCAATCTATAAATTCAGCTGTATAAGCATTATTGATTGCATTAATAAACTCAGCCTGTGACAAGGAAATACCTTCAAATTTTCCGTTTTTATCAGTTGCCGAAACAAAATTAAAATCGTTAAAAGACTCCTCTTTCATTGCCACAATCATATCACAATGCTTATAACATTCGTACTGTTTATAACAATCGCCGACATAATCCTGCGGAAATATTTTAATATCAAATGTAAAAATCATTTGATTATTTTCGCATTTAACAGAATTCAATTTTTGATCATGCAACACTCCGTACGGCATACTGATATGCGATATAATAATTTCGTTATTCATTTTCATTCTCCAAAAGTTATATTTTTATTTTGTTTTTTCAAAAGCAACAGGCTTATCAGAATTACTGTGCCTTCGACAGTTTTATTATACCTGATACAAATTTCGCCATCACAGTAAACATATGCAGGGCATATCTCAAACACGGTGGTAACGAAACAGACACCATGCTTCTCATACAAAAGTATCTGACACCTGTCAGGTACAATCGAAATTATCCTATCCACCTCCGTCCAAAGAGAAATAGGGATTTCATGTATCGGGTTGCATAAATCTCGTTACCATTATACTCCATTATGAGGCAGATATGCAATCTGTCTTTTTGTCATACACAAAAAATGATTTAAACTCATCATACACCTGCTTTCTACGCATTAGTGCACCTAAAAAATACAGCATTTCTTAACTGAACAGTATTTTCAATGCATGAACGCATATGATATACTGTTTTCATCATAAAAAACCTTATCTAAATACAGTTCATCACTCTCTGCCTTAACTTTCATAAGACAGTAGAGAACCACTGTACTAATAATGATTACGAACCAAATTAACACTTTGCCCATTCGACCACTCCTCTCAAATAAATAGAGGATCAAACCAGCTGATGGAATATTCCATCTCAAGTGCTAATTTAGTCCTCACTAAATGTTTTAATATAAAATTGTACCTAATCTAAGCACACAGATTCACTCTCAGACTGATTGCGGACATCTGTGATACTGACTTGGATTTTCGGTTTTGATATAACAGCGCTGCCTTATCTACCGCTAAATTGGTATAAAAATAAGGACTAAATTAGGCATAACCCCTTGATTTCACTGGGTTTCATCTAACTTGGTCCTATTATAACTCAAACACCACTTTCCCACTTCGACACCGCCGCCTTGGAAACACCAACATAGCTGGCAAGCTCCTCCTGTGTAATTTTCTTTTCATGACGAGCAGCCAAAAGCTGCTTTGCTATATTTATCTCAGCCATATTTTGCCTTCCTTTGCATACACACTAACCTACTTGCATCGTCCATAAAGCACTGCCGCAAGTGCCGCAAGAATTCCACTAAACATAAGTATACTAAGCTCTCCGCCAAGATTTCCTGACAGGTAAAATGTTCCCGCAGCCATGGAAAGGTAGATTATAATACTGGAGAATATTCCAATCATAGAGGACATTCCCTGCTTTACAACTACAACCTCATTTTCCCATTGGTAATTAGGGAAGCATATATTGATAAACATTCCGAATACCGTTGAAAATGTTACCGAAGCCACCGCAAATACAATATACAACAGGGCTTTCACTACATTTACACGAAGGGAAATTATAAATATAACGCTGCATATAAGAGAAACTGGCAGCACCATACATATGTTAAAAAGCATCTTTCCTTTATAAAGAGTCCTTTTACTAATAGGCAGACTTTCCACTACCCAGAGATTTCTTCCCTCTAAAGAAAGTGACACCGCACAGGTGTTGCACATATTTACAACCATAGCAATTCCAAATGGTACAACATTTGAAATGACTGGCAAAAGTGCTGCCATGTCCTTTGCATTTATCCCATCAACATTAGAAATCAGCTTATCAACGCCCAAAAATGCACTGGCAACCGAGGCAATAAGAGCCAATATAAGCCCCATTCCCATATTAAGCATATAGACAGATGAGGAAGTAAATCTCTTTGCTTCCTTGTACGCCAGTGCAGTAAGCACCGATCTTTTCTTTAACTGACCAACCTTATAGTTAGATGATGCCTGATGTGACTTAAGTGCAGAATTTATCTTTCCATAAAACTTTGCACAAAAGCCTAAAAATACCGCATATACAGCTACCGAAAATCCAATAAATAAAAGAATATGCTGGGCATTTCCATAGACAACGCCATTGTCAAACCACAATGACACTGGATATATTTTATGAATTATTCCAGAAATAAATGTGCCCATATCAGTAAGCATTGCAAGCATCATGGCTTCATCAGCCATAGCATTTTGATTGAGCCAGAAGCTTCCAAACATTATGCCCAAAAACAAAATCACCGTAATAATAAGCTGAACTGCCGCTTTGTGTTTAAAGCCTGCGCCAATGGCTAATATTGCCATTCCCACAGTGGCGGCTATTGTCATAGGTAGCAGTGGTGCGAACAATATTCCAAGGAACCAGAAAACCACGGTTCCTGCATTAAAGCCATTCCACATTTCATAGCCCACTGCCATTGGCACCATTACTACCACCGCAAATGCAAGATTGTTAATATACATAGAAAGAAACTTCGACGCAATAATTGTCCTCGTCTTTATAGGAAATGCTGTAAGCATATCATAATCTCTTGTGCTAAAAAGAATTCCATTGGTTTTTAAAAATGTGAAGAACAAAATAACAATAGAGGTAATCATAAGTGCATAGCCAGGAACCACATAGGACATCCCAAGATAGCTGTAGCCATATGAAATTGCAAAGCAGTAACCTGCCAGAACAATTGCGAGGAAAATGTATAAAACACCCATTGCTATGTATCTGTATTTAACCTTTTTGTTTCTTTCATTTCTAATAGTTCCTAATCTGAACCTGTTTAGAAACTCTGTTTTAAGAAGTGATAAAAGATTATTTGTCATCCGTCGTCACCTCCATAAATAGATCCTCCAAGGACTGATTCTTAACTACCTCTTCCATATTTCCTGAAGTAACAAGCTTACCGTCCTTAATAATTGCAATCTTATTGCAAAGCTTCTGAGCCACCTCAAGCACATGAGTAGAAAAGAATATTGCACTTCCCTGTCTGCACAGCTCCTTCATAATATTTTTTAAATCAAGTGCAGCCTTAGGATCAAGTCCAACAAATGGTTCATCAAGAACCAACAGCTTTGGCTCATGAACTAACGCAGAAATAATAGCCACCTTCTGCTTCATACCATGGGAATAAGACGAAATCAAATCGCCAAGATTCTCTGTAATTCCAAAAAGATCTCCATAAGTTTTAATTCTTTCCTGTCTGACACTCTGTTCAATCCCGAATATATCTGCAACAAAATTAAGATACTGAATACCTGTAAGAAATTCATATATATCTGGATTATCTGGAATATATGCCGTTATACTCTTACATTCCATAGGCTCCTTTTTTACCGAATGTCCATCAATATAAATCTCTCCCTCAGTAAATTCTAACACTCCCACTACCGATTTGATAGTAGTACTCTTACCTGCACCATTGTGTCCAATAAAGCCATAAATGTCTCCAGCCTCCACCGTAATGCTTAAATTATCAACCGCCTTTTTATTACCCTTGTAGGTCTTTGAAAAATTCTTGATTTCCAATATATTCATATAATCTACTCCTTTGATTAAGTGTTTATGATTATATTATACTCACTTCACCCAGACACGCAATGGATTTGATGTTGATTTTTGTTTATAAAGTTAACTTGTGGTTGATTTAATGTAAGCACTTAGTTTTTGGGGAACTAGTATAATTCACTTTAAATAACAAACCAAATCTGAGGGTACATCTAACGAAGCAATTGCTGACAAACTGGATATTGAAGAGTTATTGAAAGCAATCGAAGGAAGTAGCAAGAGCTATGAGGAAATCTGACAGATGGCTTTTCCTTACCTATTATCCACCTTCTCCGGATACATATCATGATTTGCCATACGGTTAAATGCCACATCTTCCCACTTAGTTCCTGGCTTTCCATAATTGCAGTATGGATCAATGGAGATTCCGCCACGAGGTGTGAATTTGCCCCACACTTCAATATATTTTGGTTCCATCAGCTTAATCAAATCCTTCATAATCACGTTCACGCAATCCTCGTGAAAATCGCCATGATTACGGAAAGAAAACAGGTACAGCTTTAAGCTCTTGCTTTCCACCATTCTCTCGCCTGGGACATACGAAATAATAATGTTTGCAAAATCAGGCTGTCCTGTAATTGGACAGAGACTTGTGAATTCCGGACAGTTAAACTTCACGAAATAGTCATTTTCTGGATGTTTGTTTACAAATGTTTCAAGCAGGTCAGGGTTGTAATCTGTCTCGTAATTGTTCTGCTGGTTGCCTAATAATGTTAAATTCTCTTTTTCTCTCATAGCTTTCTCCAATTTCTATTTTATTGCAGGGTCACTTACCCCATTTGCTGCAAATGCAGCCGCTCTGTCGATACAGGTTCCACATTTGCCGCAAGGCTCATCTTTCCCTTCATAGCAGGACCAGGTAAGCTCGTATGGTGCGTTAAGCTCTAAGCCCATCTTCACCACCTCCGCCTTAGTCATATTCACAAATGGCGCCTCCACCTTTAACTGATGTCCTGAGCCCTCAAAAATCGCCTGATTCATAGCATCATTAAACACCGGTGAACAGTCTGGGTAGGCAAAACCGGCGGAATCATCTGCATGTGCGCCATAAAGAATCACGCTGCAGTCCTTGCTTAGTGCAATGCTTGCCGCCGATGAAAGAAACAGTCCATTTCGAAATGGCACATAGGTGCTTACAGGCTTTTCGCCCTCCGTCTTTTCAATCTGCTTGGCATAGCTCTCCTCTGGAATTTCCTCTGTAGACTGCTGCAATAAAGAGCAGTTGCTATATTGAAAAATCTTACTCAGGTCCAAGAATAACTGCTCAACTCCATAAAATGCAGAAACAGCCTTTGCCGCCTGAATTTCTTTATCGTGCTTCTGTCCATAAGAAACTGACAGAGCAATTACATTGTCCTTTCCATATCGGCTCACTGCCAATGCCAGTGCCGTAGTGGAATCCACGCCACCACTTGATAATACTAATGCTTTCATAACTTCCTCCCTATCTTAGATACATTTGTAATGCTGCATCGTCTTTAAAACTTCCTCTTAGCTCTACAGTCATTGTTCTCGTGTTGTTTTTCTTAATTCCTCTTGCCGACACACAACTGTGATACCCTTCAAGCACTACGGCAACATCTTCACTTCCTGTTATCTCTGCCATAATATCCGCAATATCCTGACCAATTCTTTCCTGTAGCTGCAGTCTTCTTCCAACCATATCGCATATTCTTGCAATTTTTGATAAGCCTATAACCTTCCCATTAGGAATGTACGCAACTGTGGCCTTCATGTCATACATAAGTGCCATATGGTGCTCGCAGTAAGAAAACAGATCGATGTCCTTCATAACTACAACCTTTGAAGTATCAAGCTCCTCAATTCCATCCTCAAATGTCTTATCAAACATCTGTGCAATTTCGTGATTGGAGTAATTCATCCCAAGAAAGACCTCCTCGTACATCTTCGCGACTCGCTTTGGTGTATCCTTTAAGCCCTCCCTCTCGGGGTCGTCGCCCAACGCAACAAGAATCCCTCTAATATGCTCCTCAATCGCTTTCGTATCTATCATTATACGCCCCTTTCCTCTGGGTTCCAGATTACCTTGTGCATCTGAATCTGAAGACGCACGTCATTCATCCTTTTACTGGTCATGAAATTCACGATTTCCACTGGCTCAATTGAACCAAATACTGGACTTATGAATACCTGGCACCTTTCTGTCAGATGAAATTTTCCAATTATTTTCTCTGCACATTCCAAATCCTTGACACTGCCCGAAACAAACTTGACTGTGTCCTGCTTTCTTAGAACTTCCATATTGGAGAGAATCATTTTCTCCTCACAGCCGCTGGATGGCAGCTTGTAATCCATAGTAAGGCTAAGTTTTTCTTTTGAAAATGCATTGGCAAGGGGAGCAATATCAACAGCCCCATTAGTTTCTATCTCTACTCTGATGTCCGATTTATTCAATAACTTTTCTACTAAACTTCTAATATCCTTCTGTAATAAAGGCTCTCCCCCTGTCAGCGTCACATTTTTAATACCTGTCTCACTGACATATTCGCAAATATCATCCGGCGAAAGCTCCTCATAATCACAAGCTGGCTCATTGGCCCACTTTGTGTCACAGTAGGAGCAGTTTAAGTTACAGCCCTTGAATCTGATAAACACCGCCAATTCTCCGGCTCTTCTTCCCTCTCCATTAATACTTATAAATTTCTCAACAACTTTCATATTAGTTTCTTTCCTTTATTCTTCGTATGCTGCCAGGTTATTAGGTGTCTCATATACTTCCACTCTGTGGATTGGAAAGCCTTTTTCACTCATCAGCTCATAGAAATATTTTGAAAAATGCTCCGCAGTAGGTCTGAAACCAACTTCAATCATACGAAACTCTTCCGCTTGTAAAGCAGCAATTGTCGCACCTTTAAGAGAACCTTTTTCATAAATCAAGCTGTGGTCAAAATCATCACAGATATCCTCCAAGGCATTTTTTAAATCAGAGAAATCCACAAGCATTCCTCTTGTCTGCCCTTCATCCTTTAACTGGTCTGCTGCTATTTCAACAACAACTCTCCAACGGTGTCCATGAAGATTCCTGCATTTTCCGTCATACCCTTTAAGAAAATGTGCAGAATCAAAGTTGCTCTCGGTTTTTAAATAATACATACTAATATCTCCTATATAATCTGGTAATTATAAAAACAGAATTGCTTAGAAAAGAACGTGCCCCACTATGAGTACATATAGAAAGCCCTGTAAATGTATACACACCTACAGGGCTAAATTACATAAAAAGTCTTCTTAGCAGCCCTGGTTTTATTTAACGACAGGATGGTACAAACGAACTGTCGTGCATTTTTATGCGATATATCTATTATAAGTATTTTTTTTGATATGTCAATCTTAAATTGCTCTACTGTTATTTTTCCCCCAGAAGCTGCACCTTTACCACGTTCATTATACGTGCCGGGTATGTTTCCTGGATTTCTCCTGCAAATGTTATTGAAACCATATCATTTACTGCCAAGTCGGACACTTCAATCTCTGTTCCTCTCCACTCCAAAGCAGTTTCTTCCGCAAGTAAAAACACAAACTCACCACGGTAGTTTATGTCATTTGCCTCAATTCCCTTAACAGTAAAATTCTTATCGTTAATCTGGGTAATTGTTGCATAGAAGGTCTCTGTTTCCTCCTTCGTCCATGAAGTTTTATTCTTATCCACTGCCACTTTATAGCCTATGAAAAATGATGCAACTGCGACTACTGCCAAAAGAATGCACACACCCGCAATGCAGGCTTTTCTTGACTTCCCCATCTATTATTCCTCCTTTTTCCCTAGAAGAATTTCCCTTACCTTTCTGGTTCGTACACCGCATCATAATATCCGTAAAATAACGCCAGCTTTTCCCACAGAAGCTCCTGCTCCTCGTCTGTATGAATGTCCACCAGTGTCCCGTACAAATCGAAAATATAATTTTTATAATTTCTGCTTTTATCCATTGAAAACCTTCAAAAATACATTTTGCTATTTATATTGTGAGTATATATACTATACTTCGATTTGTAAAGTGGAAATTTGAGTTCTGCGATGATAGCGGTTTATCTCCTACAAAAATAGTGGAGGTTGGTTTCTACGGAGCTCTTTTGTTTCTTCATATTCCTGGCAAAGATCTTCCTTATTTACATATAATCGGATCATATCCGGCTTTACTGCTATTTTCCCTTTTCCCGTAACTTTAATTGTTCTCATCATCTTTGTTCTTCCTTTCATTCTCATAATATTCATATCCATTGATTAAAAGCTCTATCATCTTCTTTGTCATCTGAATATACTTACCAAACGGATTAATCACAATTTTTATCCTGCTGAATATAATACTAATCAATTGCTGCCTCGATCATCTGATTTGCCTGTGTCTCATCCACTTCATCTGAATAAGTATCCTCGCTCCTGCCAAGTACATGAGCAAATTCATCAAGAACATCCGTCATCAGGCCCTTATCAATCCGGCTTTTACACTCTGCAATCAGCACAGCCGGGATTCCATAAAATGCTTCTGCAATACTTCCTGTAATGGCTCCAAGCGTATCTGTATCTCCACCAAGTGATACTGCATTACGCACTGCATCCTCAAAATCTTTGGATTCCAGAAATGCGATGATTGCCTCCGGTACAGTTCTCTGACAAGTCTCATCCATGTGATATCCTGGTCTGATCTCATCAAGTGTTCTATCAAGGTTATAGTGAAACTCCTTCTCTATATACTCTTTGATCTCTTCTTTTGAAGAGCCATTCCTTGCCATGTATATTGCACTTGCAGTTGCCTCTGCACCCTTTATACCTTCCGGATGATTATGTGTCACATTCGCTGTCGCTCTTGCTACCTCTCTGGTTCTTTCCATCGAGTCATAAAGCCAGCCTGCCGCTGACACTCTCATGGCTGAACCATTTCCATAGCTTCCGTATGGTTTTGGATTTTTTTCTTTAAGCCAATGTCTAAACTTCCCACCATATCCTGCATGTGGATATCTTCCTCCCCAATCCTGCATGTTAGTTACTACAGCCTCTTCAATTTCCTTTATTGTAGCTTGCGGTCCAACTGCAAGAAGAGCTTCTCCAACTGCTATTGTCATAACAGAATCATCTGTAAAGTCACAGCCTTTAGTAAACAGATCGAATTCCTTTGTTTTATCTCCTCTATCAAACTCAAATGGGCTTCCTATAATATCTCCTAAAATCGCTCCGTACATACATGCCTCCAATCCCCGGATTACTCCGGCACCTCTCTTTCTCTGTTACAATATGAGTATAATTGAATGGCATCTTTATATGGTCGCTGTCCCGGCGACACTTTTAAGATAAAAAACAAACGCCGATACTATGTGAGTACCGACGTAATATTTACTAATCAATATTTACTTATGAGCATTTATACTCCAAGAATTTCATTCGTATACTTAAATAATGTCACATTCAACTGCATAATATCATACTGCTTATCAATGATAGCTTTCTGTACAATCAAATCAACCTTGCTGCTTGGGCTGAATGCCCAGTCCGCTCTGGCAAGCAAGTCTTTTGACTGTTCCAAATCAAGCTGCAGTGCAATACAGAGTGCCATTACAGTTTTCTTCTTTGGATGATAATTCTGGTCACATTGAATCTTGGAAAAATGCTTTCTGTCAAGGTTTGCCCGTTTCCACACATCCTTATTATCAATATGTGCTTCGTCGATCAGCTCAAATAATTTGTCATGAAATGAAACGCCAATATTTGCAAGCTGGTCTTCCAAAGAAATGTCTGCTGACAGCATACAAGGCTCTGCTAACCCTGTATCTTCCTTAATTGGATAGTTATCTTCTGCCTCTCTTTGAAGCATCTCCTCATAGAACGCTTCCTCTGACAATTCTCTCATGCGAGCATCACTTCTGCTTCGCACTGGATATTCTTTTTTATGACTTTTCCTGACATAATTAGCATCTATATAGGAATCAATATCACCCACAATCTGACCGGAAAGCTGAAAAGACCTTTTATCAAACACTACCAGTATGATTTCAATCTCAGTTTCAGTAAGAAACTGGCTGAATACGGACACAGCAATCTGCAATGCCTTATCCTTCGGGAATCCATATACTCCTGTCGAAATCAGTGGAAATGCTATACTCTCACACTCAAGTTCCAATGCTTTCTGTAATGATTTTCGATAACAATTCTCAAGGATTTCAAATTCATGATGCTTTCCATCCGTCCATACCGGTCCGACTGTATGAATAATATATTTTGCCTTTAGGTTATATGCACCGGTGACAGCAATATCACCTCTTGCAATCTTACCAATACCTGCTCTTTCTGCGAGAAGTTGTTCTTTTCCTGCTGCCTCATATATTGCTAAGTCCGTGCCACTTGCACATATCGGATTTGGATTAGCAGTATTTACAATTACATCTGCTTTTACCTTTGTTATATCGTTTCGGACAATCTTAAATGGCATTGTAGCACCTCCCTACCTATTTTCCTTAATATATATACCTCATTACTCAGCGTACTTTTCGATCCAATTCTCGCCATTATATTCATCAATCTGTTTTACTAATCTCGTAAGATAATCTTGTAACCCGCTATCCTCTTCACTTGCATACCACACATTTGCCCGTCCAAATCCATAAGCCCAACCACTTGATTTTCTTGGTACTTCCCATTGAACCTTTCTTGATCTGATGCCTGCAGGAAGCAGTACACAATCAGACGATTTTGCCATTGCATTGTAAAATTGTATATCTTCCGGAGCAAACACTGCCTCTTGATAATGTCTGAAAACTGTAGCATGTTTATACCATCCCACGACCGTCGTAAACTTATGTGCCGGATGCTTTGCACAGTACACAACAAGCACATCATCTACGGATTCTTCTTTTTTTAATAGCTCACAGCCTGCAATATTCTCAATCCGCATTTGATTAACATCTTTACCATTATGTGACTATGTTAGAAAAAAGTATTCTCATCATATCAACCTTCTTTTCCCTTTGAAAATGGACTCAAGTCGATAAACAGTTTCTTCAATCCGCTATTATAGATTCATTGGCTGCTGTAGTCATAATCACAAATCGTCGTTCATTCTCAAACCAATCACATAACGTACCTTTACAGTAGTCATAACTGTTCAGGTACGTTATTTCATTTCAAATGATACGCTACACAGTTTCCGGAAAGAGAATCTCAAAGGTTGTGCCTCCATTAGAATTATCCAGCACACGGATCGCTCCATCATGGACTCTCACGATCTCACGGACCAGCGCCAGTCCAAGACCTACGCCACCCAGAGCCCGGCTGCGGGATTTGTCCACCCGGAAAAATGGTTCAAAGACTCGTTCTTTCATATCTGCAGGAATTCCGCTTCCGTTATCCATAACCTGTATACAGATCTGTTCTTTATCACTGCAAACCGTAACCTGTACCTTACCGCCGGGATTGTTATACTTGATGGCATTTTCCACCAGGTTATATACGACCCGATAGATCAGGATATCACTTCCCATCATCGTTACTGCATCGCAAACACTTTCGAGAATAACATTTTTTTCCTCGGCAAGAGGATCAAGATCTGCCAGCACTTCTTCAACCAGTGCATCCACTTCAATTTTTTCATCTCTGGCCACGGTCTGCAATTCACTCATATCCAACAGTGTCTTCACCATCTTGCTGAGACGTTCGTTCTGATCCGTTACCATCTGTATTGTTTTCTCGGTACAGGCATCTGTCGCAGGATGCCCGGTTGTATGATATAGGTCCAGTTGTGCCTGCATCACTGCAAGAGGTGTGCGCAGCTCATGGGCTGCATTGGCTGTGAATTGACGCTGCATCTCAAAGGATTCTGAAAGACGATCCAGCATTTTATTATAAGAAATGCTAAGCTGATTCAGTTCTTTCACTTTATTTTCTTCGATTCTGGAATCTGACAGGTTTCTGGCTTCCACTTCTTCTATTTTTTCAGAAAACTCTTTCAGTGGTTTTAAAGACCTGCCACTGAAATAATAAGTGGCAACTCCTCCAAGAATCGCCAGAAAGATGGAAAAAAACAGGCTTTTCTTTTTATAATCCGCTTTATTATTGTATACCTGTACAGAAAAATCATTGGCGAAGTCATCCCATTTGTCGTCGGGTATACTGATATAGATTTCGTTTTGATGGCTGTCGTCACCATCTGTATTCTGGGCATCTACAGTTTCCTGGAGAGAATCCATGTAATATACTCCACTTCCGTAGACAAACATGGTAAGGCATCCGCAGATGATCGCAATAAAAAGAGTTGTGATCAGGGTAAGTCTCCACTGTAATGACAATTTTTTCATTTTTCCTTCCTCTCCAGCCGATATCCCTCTCCGATCTTGTTCACAATGGGATCATAACTAAGTACTGCCTTCAGTTTTCTTCTCAGAGAAGACACATGTACCCGAATGGAACCGCTGAAACTGTCTACAGATGCGTCCCATACATGTTCAATAAGTTCTTCCTGACTTACGGGACGCCCCTGATTCAGCAGCATATATTCCAGAATCCCATTTTCTTTACGCGTCAGAGACACAGGTTCACCATTGGCACAGGCTTCCCTCTTCTTCGTGTCGAATCTGATATCTCCATAACTAAGACATACATCCTTTTGTATAAACTTTCGTCTCGTCAGGCTTCGAATCCTGGCTTCCAGCTCCTGGAGATGAAAAGGCTTCTCCATATAATCATTTGCACCTGCATCCAGGCCCTCTACCTTATCGGCAATCTGGCTTCTGGCAGAAAGAATCAGCACCTTTGTCTCCTCGTTTTTCATACGAAGTTCCCTCAGAATATCCATTCCATCCATCCCCGGCAAGTTCAGATCCAGTACGATCAGATCGTATTCTTCCGTCAGAACATAATCCAGGGCTTCTTCACCATCATAACAGGTATCAACCTCATACCCGGCACTATATAGGCTCTTTGCTACAGTGTTGCATAATTCTTTTTCATCTTCCACAATTAATAATCTCAAAATATTTTTTCTCCATTTTCGTTTCTTAACAGAAATTTTACACCCTCTATTGTATAATAGCCAAGTCAACAGGTCAACAAAGTCTTATGCAGTGAAGCGTTAGTTACTGTTCACTCGTACCTCGTTCCAGTAACGATTCGCAGGCTCATCTGAAATTGTGCTTTGCAAAAGAAGCCTGCTCACTCCTGAATCATGTTCTTACGCAGTCTGACAGCAAGTGTCTGGCTGCTGTGTGAACTGTAACATGCGTTATCCAAAACAAAGGGTTTGCTGGCGGACAGTTATAAAATTATACAGTAGAAGGAGGTATCCGTATCTTGAATTACAGACGTATCACACAGATTGTACTACCTGCCCTTGGAGTGTTCATGATCGTATTCGGAGCATACAGAGGCGAGGCAGCTGTTGTACTTGCCAAGGCAATAAAATTATGTATGGAGTGTGTAGGAATTGGATAAAAAAACAAGTATCATCTCAAAACAAATAGCACGATTTCGTGGCTGGGTTCAGGCAGCAGCCACATTGCTTACAAATATACATCTGCCGAATTTCTTCAAAGGAAAAATATACCAGGGTAATGGGAAAACGGTATGTGTTCCCGGTTTGAACTGTTACTCATGCCCTGCCGCTTCAGGAGCCTGTCCCATCGGTGCTTTTCAGGCAGTGGTTGGGTCTTCAAAATTCAAATTTTCCTATTACATCACGGGATTTATCATCTTACTTGGTGTAATCTTAGGTAGATTTATATGCGGTTTCCTCTGTCCCTTCGGATGGTTCCAGGATCTGCTGCACAAGATACCAGGCAAAAAGTTCTCTACACAAAAGCTGAAACCACTGCGTTATCTGAAATACCTGATTCTTCTGGTATTCGTAATCCTTTTGCCAATGTTGGTCACCAATTCGATTGGAATGGGCGATCCCTTCTTCTGCAAATACATATGCCCTCAGGGTGTATTGGAAGGTGCCATCCCACTTTCTCTTGGCAATGCAGCTATCCGGTCGGCACTTGGCAAACTATTTACTTTTAAAAGCATCATCCTTATTACGGTTGTGGTGCTAAGCATTCTGTTTTACAGACCTTTCTGCAAATGGATCTGCCCGCTGGGAGCAATATATTCTTTATTTAACAAAATATCATTTTTAGGGATTAAAATCGAAAATGATAAATGTGTCGGTTGCCAACAGTGTACAAAAGCGTGTAAGATGGACGTAAATGTGCTCAAGACACCCAACCATCCGGAATGTATCCGTTGCGGAGCCTGCATGAAGGTATGTCCAAAGGATGCAATCCACTATCAATTTATGGGGAAAGACATGTGCATACACAAACATAAAGAAACAAAGTAAAGTTTGTATTAACTGATTAACTTTATTAAAATTGCAAAATAGAATAGTTACAAAATAACATATATAAAAGGAGATTTTATCATGAAAACAAGAAAAAATATCATCACTGTACTTACTCTTTGTGCAGCTTTATCACTTACCGCATGTACAGGCAAGGAAACAAAAGACACTACTGACACACAGACTACAGATGCAGCATCGACTTCGGAATCCAGTTCTGAGATCAACGATTTATTCCAGCAGGAAAACCAGCTGTTTGCAGATCATCAGGATGAATGGAACAAAGCATTTGCTATGGCAAACAAAAGCTCTGCAGACCCAAGCGGAAACTATGGGGATTACCTTGCTGATCTTGTAGACTCCAACAAAGATGAATTTACAGAGGAAGAACTTGAAGTTCTCCATAAAGATATCGAAACTATTCGTGGAATCGAAGAAAAAATTGCAGCACTGGAAAGTGCAGGAACCCCAGAAACAGCAGCTGACTCTTCTGATGCAGATACCCCATTCAAGAACTTCAGTGCTACCGACTATGACGGAAATAAAGTAGACGACTCTCTGTTTTCCAACAATGCGGTAACTGTTCTGAATTTCTGGTTTACCGGTTGTAAACCGTGTGTTGGTGAATTATCCAAACTGAATGAAATGAACGAAGCCATCAAATCCATGGGTGGTGAAGTTGTTGGTATCAATACAGAAACCTTTGATGGAAATGAATCTGCAATTAAGGAAGCAAAAAAGGTCCTGAAAAGCCAGGGAGCAAAATATCGTAACCTTTCCCTCACCTCCGATTCTGATGCAGGAAAATATGCTTCCAATATCATGGCATTTCCTACCACTGTTCTGGTAGACCGGAACGGAAATATCATTGGAGAGCAGTTCATGGGTGGTGTTGATGATCAGAAAAATTATGATGCACTGATGAAACAGATCAAGGCAGTGATTGACGCAGATTCTGCAAAATAATCTTAGCTCACTATCGCGGCAGTCGCCAAGGTCTCGTGCAAGCACGGACTTTGGCTCGTTGCTCGCGTACCTAATCAAAAAGCTTCTTATTGGCCTTTGATGTTCTAATTCTGGAAATGAATCTTTTCACCCTGGATTGCCGGGTAACGGATCGGGTGGTCACTGTCAAGGTTTTCTCTGTGCATGTCCACTCCACTGATCTGGTGGTTTTCATAGGTATTGTAGTAATAAATACCTTTCGTGGCATTGCAGCAGGATGTATACAAGGTAATCTCATATTTACCCTCTGCCACCTCACAGCATCCTCTCTGTTTATCAACAGAGCCAGAGGAAACTGTGGGCTGAATGGAGTATTTACAATATTGATTCGATCCAGCAGTTCATGTACCTCTTTCATGGAAGCACACTGCCCCAGAATCCATGGAATCAGCTCAAACTGTGCCACATTTTCTTTGCCATCCTGCACTTCGGCATAAACCGCATTTCCAACAAAGTTAAGACCTGCGATCCCTACGGTTTTTGGCAGGCTTTACTGATTACCCAGGTGATATCGTCATCGGTGATTTCCGCTTTTCTTCCACGGCCTTTGTTATCACGTAAAGAAGCTTCAACACCGTTCTCTTTAAATT
>ERZ791741.1202-NODE-1202-length-22235-cov-3.273490_pt1 | contig 22235 bp, 19 predicted proteins | sample MGYA00510040_ERZ791741 | MGnify/ENA primary metagenome ERZ791741 (study PRJEB30046, sample SAMN00791960) | human gut metagenome | study: EMG produced TPA metagenomics assembly of the A metagenome-wide association study of gut microbiota in type 2... | reverse complement strand
ATGGACGGAAGGAGGGAAAATTTTATAAGATAATCTTTTTTGATTCTGTAGATATTAAGATTTTTAATTCATTTCTAATAAATTTAATCTTATATTTTATCTAAGTAAAAATATCAAAAAAATATGGAATACATTCCGAAAAATTAATATAAATAACAAAAATTCGGAATTGATTCCGAAAAAATGAGCTAAAAAACTAAAATATAGAATAAAATGTGTAAAATTGCAAAACAGAATTAAATTTTAGAAAACATCTATAATTTTGACGGAAATTACTCCGATTATACGTCTTATATAGTGAATGATCATTCAAAACAATCAACCAACAAGGAGAACAAGAGTGGAGGAGAGAGATAAACAACTATTAAAAATGATTCGGAAGCAGTCGGAAGCGGATGAACAGAAACTGCCAAAAGCGGAGATGGCAGGCATGCTGGCAGATACGATTTCGCTGTCTGTGCATCGGACAACGGAAGAGATGATCTCTTATTATGAGGAACTTGTTGAAGAATTTCCGATTTTTTCGATCGAAGATCCGCTTGATGAAGAAGATTGGGACGGGTGGAAAAAGCTTACGAAAAAGATTGGAAACAGAGTCCAGCTTGTAGGAGATGATCTTTTTGTCACAAATGCGCAGAGATTGAGAAAAGGGATCGAACTTGGAGCCGCTAATGCGATACTCATAAAAGTTAATCAGATCGGTACTTTAAGTGAAACGTTCGAGACGATAAAAACAGCTCAGGAAGCAGGTTATAATGTAATTGTATCGCATCGTTCCGGAGAAACAGAAGATACGATCATCGCTGATATCGCCGTGGCGTTTAATACCGGGCAGATCAAAACAGGAGCGCCATGCCGGTCTGAGAGAGTGGCAAAATACAACAGACTCTTACGGATCGAAGAACAGATCGGTGAGAAAGAAAAGATGTAGGAACGATATGCAGCGAGCGGCGGAAGAAGCGTAAGAGACGTGTAGTGAGGGCTGTGCAGGTGAAGATACGGGAATGGTTGCATATCTTTTCTTCACCTGTTATACTTTTACGCGGAAGCCATCTGGCAAAACGCCGTTTTGATCTGATATTTTATTGGGAGGATGACGCAGGCTATGGCGATAAACAAAGTTGGAAATGAGTTTGAAAAGAACAAGATAAGATAAAAAAGGAGAAACGGATGAGTATGGAAATCAATGAAATGCAAGAAATGAATGAAAGAGCAAAGAAAGCTTTGGAATATCATAAGAAAGGATATAATTGCTCACAAGCAGTGGCATGTTCTTTTTGTGAGGAGTTTGGAGTGGATGAAGAAACGATGTTTCGTATTGCTGAAGGTTTTGGTTTCGGTATGGGCATGATGGACATATGCGGTGCGGTTACTGGTATGTTTATGGTGATGGGACTGGATAATAGCGTTGGAAATCCTGACAACGGAAAACTTACAAAAGCAGATACATATAAGAAAGTAAAAGAATACGCCAATCGGTTTAAAGAGAAAAACGGAACATATTACTGCCGTGAACTCAAAAGCGTTGTGGACGGAAAGCAAAGAGTAAGCTGCGACCAATGCATTTTAGATGCGGTTGCGCTGACGGAAAGCTACCTGGCAAACAGAGGATAGATTTTCAGATCCGGTGAACCGTTCCTTTCGGAAAAGTGATCTGTAATATGGTATATTCTTTTTCTTCGGATGCAATATCTAATTTTAGTCCCAGACGAAAGGAAAGTTTTCGGGCGAGATATAACCCTACGCCTGTTGAGTTCGATTTGCTCCGGTCAGATCCGGTAAACCCTTTTTCAAATACTCTTGACAGGTCGGAAGAGGAGATGCCGCAGCCGTTGTCCTTGATCGAAAGGATAATATTTGTGTCGTTATCCTGACCGGTTATCGTAAGTTTATTTTCTTGTTTGTCAAAGTATTTGATCGAATTTTGTATGATCTGTGACAGTATGAAAGTCAGCCATTTCTCATCTGTGTAGACGATCTGGTCAATCGCATGAGTTTCTATTATGACTTTGTGATCGATCAGATCATGGCGGAACTTTAAAATGACGTTGTGTATGACTTCTTCTAAGTTCAGTTTTTTTACAAAATAATCTTTTTCTGTACTTTCGCTTCGCGCATAATAAAGCATCTGTTCTGTAAGGCGATAGAGTTTGTCGGTTTCTTTTTTCAGCGCATAGTTTTTTGTGTTGTCAAAAGTCAAAGATAACGCGCCGATCGGAATTTTGATCTCATGCGCGAAGCTTTCTACATATTCTTCGTATTCTTGTTTTTCTTTTTCGATTTGTGAGATTTTGTCATTCATAGCTTTGCACGCTTTTTTTAACGCATAATAGTAGGCTTTGTTCTGAGGGTCGCCCGGCTTTGGCAAAATATCTGAGATATAATAGCTCTCTTGAAGCTCATCTGCAAGATTAATAATGCGTTGTGAATCTTTTTGTTTCTTTTGAAATGAAAACCATAGAAAAGAGATTTGCGCCGAAAGAAAAAGGACTGCCGATAAAATAATAAATGATGAATCTACATCGTAGAAAATCAAGAGAAATACAATGCCTGAAAGAAAGAAAATTTGAAATAATAATTCGGATATTTTCCCTTCTAAAAATGTCAAAAAGCTCACAACTTCCACCCCTTTCCTCTTATATTTTCTAATAGATGAATAATTCCGATTTCTTTCATTTTCTTTTTTAACCGGGTCATATTAACAAGCAGTACGTTTTCATCTAAATAATATTTATCGTTCCATAGTTTTTCTAATAGCTCTTCTTTACTGATGATCTTATCTTCGTTCATGAAAAAATAATATAAAATGCGAAATTCGTTCCTTGTCAGCTCGATACTTTTTCCTTCGTATTTTAATACGGACAAATGAAGATCGAGAGTGCAGTCTTTTTTTGTAAGTTCCCGGAAATTATTCGGATTTGATAATTGAAGTGCCCGTTTGATTTTCTCCAGGAGAATAAGTGTGTCATATGGTTTCGTGATAAAATCGATCCCTCCTGCCTGAATACTTAGCAGTTCGTCGGCGCTTGTGTCCCTGCTTGTCACAAAAATAATCGGTACAGACATGAGCTTTTTCATCTTCCTGCATATTTCATATCCGTTTTCGTATGGAAGATTAATATCCAGTAAGATCAGATCGAAAGAATATTTTTTTGATTCCTCTGATAAATTCTCGAAATCTGTTAATAAAACAGTTTCATATCCGTGCGAGTTCAGTAATTTGGAAAGTTCGAGACGGGTGATTTTGTCATCTTCTATAATTGCAATTTTCATTTTCCGTACCTCTTGATTTGCTTTTTGTAATTGCGGTGATCCTTTTGCTTAGTATTCCTGATTTATTATTATAATAAAATTACGGCGGGAGAGCCAGAAAAATCTAACTCTCCTCATTGATATTTCGTTTAAAGCCGATGTAAGCCGTGATCCAGTAAATACCGTATATGAAAAAGAAAATCGCTAATCCGCTTATAAAATAGAGCAGGTAAGTATATCTGCTTTCCAGCATGATATGATAAACATTATTCATAGAAGCTAACATACAAAATCCGGCAATCACAGGACAAATGACAGGTACAAAGAAAAAGATAAGTAATTGTCTGCGGATCGTCCGAAAAATAGAAGAATCGTTTACGCCGAGCCTTTGCAGTGTCGTGTAGCGGTATTTATATTTTGCAGAGTCGCTCAACGATTGTATCGCAAGAATTGTACCTACTGCAGAGATCAGGATGAAAGCAATATACAGGCAGAGGCTTGCGATCATTGCAGTCATTGTATTTTGTTCCTCGACAGCAGTACCTCTTACATTGACTCTGTAATATTCGCGGATTGTCTCGTTGTCATCATTTTTTGTGACGAGCAGATGGTTTAAATCCGTTTTTATTTTTTCTTCCAATTTAGATGTTGTATCTTCTTTCGTGTCTGCGATCAGATGCTTTTCGCTTATTTCTAATCCGCTGACATATTTGTCGGGAACAATTACCGTAAATCTGCCTGTATTATTCATAGTATACCAAAAGGAGTTTGTATCGATTCCTTTTAAATGCAGCTTTTGATCTGCGAACCGGATATTTTGGATCTCGTTGTTACCTTCCACTTTATATAACAACTGGCGGTCGGTGACAAGGAAATATTCGTCGCTTTTTAGCTCGATCGGAGTTAAGCTGCGCATTTTTAATAATTTATTATAGTCGCTTAATTTCATTACCGGATCAAAATTATAAAATTGAACATCGTAGTAATTTTGTATTTGATGGGCAGGATCTTTGTAAATATTAAATTCGATTGATTCGTTTATCGTATAATCTTCATCTATCACACGAAGATATTCGTTAAAATCGTCAAAAGGCTGTTCATAATCGAAAATATCAACGTCGTAAGGAGCTGTTAATTCAATACTTCTATGATAGACTCCTTTGCATATGCTTGAATAATTTAAACATAATAAAGAAAGCAGGATCAGCATAGAAAGAGTTCCGAACGTAAAACTCATTGTCCGCGCCTTTGACGCAAACGTTCTGGCTGTAAAAAGGTAATCTTTTTTGTATTTTATTTTTTTGCTTTTCAATAAAGCGGACAATAACATGTCTGCGCATGTGGCACAAATGCCGTACATACTTACGATCAGTATCGACATACTGATAATTAAATAAGTGAGCGTTTCCTGTGCTCCGTTTTTTTCCAGTGTCCACCGGGAAGCCCAAAGGGCAAGAGCGGCAATTCCGAGTATGATACTCAATAGAAATAAAATGTTTCGTTTTCTGTTTCCGTGAAACATTTTCGTTTCATTTTGCTTTTCAAAGTAAAGAAAATCGTGTACAGTCATTTTCCTTATTCGTCTTAACAGATTTAGAAGAACTAAAAGGTAGATCAGCAGAAAGTAAACAGCCAGCATTCCGATAGACACAAAGTTTACAAAGATGAAGATTGTTTTCGGTATTTTGAGCAGTTTTACGATGATTACAGATATAAACTGACTGAATACAAAGCCGATAGGGATTGCCAAAATAAATGCAAAGATTCCTACTAATATATTTTCCGTTACAAGCAGACGGGCGATTGATGTTTTTTTGATACCGAGCAGCATATATGTTCCGAATTCTTTGCTTCTTTTTTCAAACATAAATTTCGTCGTGTAGTTGATTAAAAAACATACTACAAATACGATGACGATATTTACGAAGATCAATACATTTTTAAATGTGCTCATTCCGGATGACAGCGCTGCAACCTCATCAGAACTTGCCACAAGATTAAACGCAAGTATTAAAGAAAAAGAAAGTGTTATTGTAATCAGATAGATCAAATAATCTTTGATACTTCTTTTTGCGTTTCGATAAGCCAGTTTACCTAACATTTCCCAATTCACCTCCGAGCAAGGTCAATATATCCAATATTTCATTGAAAAATTCTTTTCTGCTTTTTTCTCCTTTGAATATTTCGTTGAATAATTTTCCGTCTTTTAAAAACAGGATACGCTCGCAAAAAGAGGCGCTGAACGGATCATGAGTTACCATTAAAATTGTCGTATGCATTTTCCGGTTAATATCAGACATTGTTTCCAGTAATAATCTCGATGAACGGGAATCTAAAGCACCGGTAGGTTCATCGGCTAAGATTAGATTCGGTTCGTTGATCAATGCTCTTGCGCAGGCACAGCGCTGCTTCTGACCGCCGGAAACTTCGTAAGGAAATTTCGATAAAATATCGCGGATACCTAATTTGTCGGCAATCGCATGGACACGCCGCTCGATCGAAGACGGGTTCGCTTTATTGATGATGAGCGAGAGAGAAATATTTTCTTCTATAGTTAATGTGTCTAAAAGGTTAAAGTCCTGAAAGATAAATCCCAGATTCTTTCGTCGGAATGAGGCAAAGTCTTTTTCTTTGATTTTTGTAATATCCTGATGATTGACAGTAATGTGTCCTGCGGTTACGGTGTCGATCGTGGAAATACAGTTTAGAAGCGTTGTTTTGCCTGATCCGCTTGCACCCATGATCGCAGTAAATTCTCCTTTGTTTACTTCCATGGAAATGCCGTCTACCGCTTTCGTAATATTTCCGGCAGCTCCGCCGTAATATTTTTTGACTTGTTCCAGTTTTAATATATGTTCCATAAGAATACTCCTTTCGGCTTCTGTCTGTTTAGATTATAACAATCAACGGCGCGTTATACACTTACAGTTTTGAAAGTAAGAGATCAGAAATACTCACAAAATATTCAAAAAAATGGCATTGAAAACTTATCTTGACGATTGTATAATAGCAAAGTGATAGTTTGAAAAACGTGAGTTGTCACGGGAAGGGCTATGCGAAAAATATTCAAAAAGGAGAGTGCAGACAATGAGTATTCGAGTTGGTATTTTGGGATATGGTAACTTAGGCAGAGGTGTAGAATGTGCAGTAAAACAAAATGATGATATGGAACTTGCGGCAGTATTTACAAGAAGAGATCCTTCAGGCGTGACAATTTTGACAGAAGGAGTTCCGGTATGCAGTGTGGATGACGCCGCAGACTGGAAAGATAAGATCGACGTATTGATTCTTTGCGGAGGAAGCGCGACAGATCTTCCGAAACAGACGCCGGAGTTTGCAAAGCTGTTTAATGTAATTGACAGTTTTGACACACATGCCCGCATTCCGGAGCATTTTGCGAATGTGGATGCTGCGGCGAAGGAGAGTGGAAAAGTCGGAATTATTTCCGTAGGCTGGGATCCGGGTATGTTCTCTTTAAACAGATTGTATGCAAACGCGATCCTTCCTGACGGAAAAGATTATACATTCTGGGGAAAAGGAGTAAGCCAGGGTCATTCAGATGCGATCAGAAGAGTAGAAGGCGTAAAAGACGGAAAACAGTATACGATTCCGTCAGAAGCAGCTCTTGAGGCAGTGCGAAACGGAGAAAACCCGGAACTTACGACACGTCAGAAACATACAAGAGAGTGTTTTGTTGTCCTTGAAGAGGGCGCGGACGCGGCAAAAGTAGAAGCGGAGATCAAATCGATGCCGAACTATTTTGTCGATTATGATACGACGGTTCATTTTATAAGTGAAGAAGAATTAAAACGCGATCACAGCGGAATCCCGCACGGCGGTTTCGTACTTAGAAGCGGAAAGACAGGCTGGGACGGAGAAAACAGCCATTTGATCGAGTACAGCTTAAAATTAGACTCTAATCCTGAGTTTACATCGTCCGTGATCGTTGCATATGCCCGCGCAGCTTACAGACTTGCTGCGGAAGGTCAGAGCGGATGCAAGACAGTGTTCGATATCGCTCCGGCATATTTAAGCGCAAAAAGCGGAGAAGAATTAAGAAAAGAGATGCTGTAAAAAGCAATCGTCTGAAGTGCCAAAAGGCACATTTCGCGATTGTAAACAGTCGCTGAGGTCCGGGGTTGCCCGGACCTTAGTTTATTGCCGTCACAAAAAAGAGACATCGATGATCTTACTGTTTCTGATCGAATGAAAACAGTGCGATCGATGAATGTCTCTTTTAAAATGCTATTTTTTATCTTTTTTATTTTTCCAATATTTTTTAAGTTCCAAACAAACGTCGACAAATATAATAATTAAATCCCCGATAAAGAAAAATAGAAAAATTTTATCTATTTTATTGTCCAGCAAAGAAAATATAATAAGAGATATAAGTGATATGAATAGGGCGATAAGCTGCTTCTTTTCTTTTTTTATTAGCTTTTTAATCATAAATTGTACCCTCCTTTTTCTATTAAGAAACTGATATTATTCAATTCCAATATAGCAAAAACGTGATTTTTACCATTGAAAATAAGGAAGTTAAATAACTTTTTTGAAGTTATATGAATTCGGATACGATTATAATAATTGTTCAAATGTATCATAAAAAGTAGGATACGATACGTCCACACATTTACTGTCAAGGATTTTCGTTGTTCCGTCAGCGACAAGAGCCGCGATGCTGAACGCCATTGCAATCCTGTGATCGAGAAGGGTGTGGATCGAAGCGCCGTGAAGTGTTCCGCCTGTGATGATCATTCCGTCTTCTGTGGGGGTGACGTTACATCCCATCGCTTTTAAATTATCTGTCACAGTTTCGATGCGGTCAGTTTCTTTTACTTTCAGTTCAGCGGCGTCTTTGATGACAGTTGTTCCGTCTGCGACGGCAGCCATGACTGCGATGATCGGAATTTCGTCGATCAATGTCGGGATAATATCGCCTTCGATCGTAATTCCGTGCAGACTGCTCGTGCGGACGAGGATGTCGGCAATTTTTTCGCCGGCCTCACATCGTTCGTTAAGAAGTGTGATATCGCCGCCCATATCTTCGCATACTTTCAAAATACCGGATCTGGTCGGGTTGATCCCCACATGTTCGATCAATATTTCCGAATCGGGAACGATCAGTCCTGCTGCGATAAAATATGCCGCAGAAGAAATATCTCCCGGAACAACGATTTTTTGACCGTATAGTTTTGGGTACGGTTTAATATATGCGGTTGCTTCTGTTCCTGACAGCGAGTGAAGAGTCCGTATGTCAGCGCCGAATTCTTTCAGCATCAGTTCAGTGTGGTTCCTGGAAAGCGACGGTTCTGTAACCGAAGTTTCTCCTTCTGCGTACAATCCGGCAAGCAGGATACATGATTTCACCTGTGCGGAAGAGACGGGGGAATCGTAGTGGATTCCGTGCAGATTTCCCGGAGCGATGTACAGCGGAGCGCATCCGTTTCTGAGAATACTTGAAATATTTGCGCCCATCATTGTAAGCGGTTCGATGATCCGTTTCATAGGGCGGGAGTTTAAAGACTCGTCTCCCGAAAGTTTTGATTCAAACTTCTGTCCCGCGAGAATGCCAGACAAAAGGCGGGTTGTAGTGCCGCTGTTTCCGACGTCGAGGATATTTAAGGGAGCGGATAGTCCGTGTAATCCTTTCCCGTGGACCGTGATCGTATGATCTGTTTCTTCTATATTAATGCCCATAGACTGAAAGCAGCGGATCGTGGCAAGACAGTCCGCGCCTTTCAGAAAATTGTGGATTTCCGTCGTTCCGTTTGCAATCGATCCGAACATGATGCATCGGTGGGAAATTGATTTATCTCCGGGAACGGAAACTGTTCCCTTTAATCCTTGAATACCGGCTAATTCCATTGCTTTTTCCTCCTGTTTAAATTATTGTTTCTTTCTTAGACTTCGTATACGATATATCGGTATTTTTTCAGCAGCGCAGAAGCTTTGGAAGAGGAGGATTCATCATAAAATTCGATTCGGAGTACGCCTTCTTCAAATTCGCGGTTGTGGATAATGCCGATATTTTTAATACTGATATTATTGCTTGCCAATATAGTTGCGATCGTCGCGATTCCTCCGGTTTCATCAATAATATCACAGTATACGGCAAACTGTTTTTTGATCGGCCCTGCCGAGGTGTTAGGCATAGAATTACGATAATCGCGGGAAGATTCAAATAAAGTATAAAGCGCATTTTCATCTTCCGTATCTATAGAAAGTTTAGCTTGTATGAGTGCTTCGATATACTGTCCTAAAATATGCGAGATATTTTTTCCGTTTTTCAGACAGATTTGCTGCCACATAACCGGGGACGAGGATGCGATCCTCGTAATGTCTTTGAAACCGCCGGCGGCAAGCGCTTTCATCAGTTCTTCTTTCGTATCGGTATCCCGGACGAAGTTTACAAGTGTAGAAGCAATGATGTGAGGCAGATGGCTGATCGTTCCGGTTATGCAGTCGTGCTGCCTGTAGTCGAGGACAATAGGCAGCGCTTTTAAAGAAGAAACAAAGTTCCGGTAAGCATTGATTTTTTCTTCGGATACTTTAGCTGAAGGGGTGAGAATATAGTAAGCGTTCTCGATCAAATGAGCTTTTGAGTTGGCGAATCCGTTTTTCTCCGAACCTGCCATCGGATGACCGCCTATAAAATTTTCTTCCATACCAAGCGAGATTATTTCTTCGTGGATTGAAGTTTTAACGCTTCCTACATCTGTTAAAATACAGTCTGGATCGATCAGAGATTTTAGCTGGGTAAGGCAGGCGGTGTTGTATGAAACGGGGGCGCATAAGAAAATATAGCTGCAGCCTTTAAAATTGTCATCGATCGCAGAACAGGAAGTGTCGATGATGTTTTCCTGGACTGCGAGAGCGAGAGTTTCTTTATTTTTATCGAATGCAATCAGCTCATAATCGGGGAAGTATGTGCGGATCGCCTTTGCGACAGAACCGCCGATAAGTCCGAGCCCGATAAAGCCGATTTTTGCAGGAGTGATGTCTGAAAACATAAAAGTAAAATCCTTTCCTTATTATAATATAGAGGTATTTTAACACGCTGACTTGTAAAAGTAAACAAAGTAATGGTAATAGTTAAGCCGATCCGGTTCGTAAAACCGCACCGTATGCTTATCGTGTATGACGACACTGTTTTCCTCAGAAACAGGAAGAGAACTGCAATGTTGAACTGCACAAGAAATATGTGAAAAATATATAAAATAGTTGTAATTTATAAAAAAATTTAGTACAATATACCTATGATGTGCATGGCGAGAGGAAAGAAATACATGCAAAATAACTACATATCAAGGAGGCGGCAGCATGAAAGTTTACAGAACAGACGAAATTAGAAATGTGGTATTGCTCGGACACGGCGGAAGCGGAAAGACGAGTCTTGTTGAAGCGATGCTGTATGTATCAGGCGTTACGAACCGAATGGGGAAAGTGACAGAATCTAACACGGTCAGTGATTTTGATAAAGAAGAACAGAAACGTGGTTTTTCGATCAGCACAAGTCTTGTTCCGATCGAATGGGAAAAGGCGAAGATCAACATTCTTGATACACCGGGATATTTTGATTTTGTGGGAGAAGTGGAAGAAGCGGTAAGCGCGGCGGACGCAGCGGTCATCGTTGTTTCCGGCAAAGCGGGAGTTCAGGTAGGCACGGAGAAAGCCTGGGAGCTGTGTGATAAGTATAACCTTCCGCGAATGATCTATGTGACAGAGATGGACGTTGACGATGCAAGTTTCCGTCAGGTAGTAGAAGATCTGACTACCCGTTACGGCAAAAAGATCGCGCCGCATTTCCAGCCGATCCGCGAGAACGAAAAACTTGTCGGATATATCAATGTTATTAAAAATGCAGGAAGAAGATATACGGAGATCGGGCAAAGAGAAGAGTGCGAGATTCCTGATTACTGTAAACCGAATCTTGAGATTTTGAGAGACTCTCTTATGGAAGCTGTCGCAGAGACAAGTGAAGAGTTTATGGAGCGTTATTTCAACGGCGAAGAATTTTCGGTAGAAGAGATACGCTCTGCAATGCGTACGGAAGTGATGGACGGAGATATCGTTCCTGTCGCTATGGGATCAAACGTGCAGGCGCAAGGCGTTGCGAATCTGCTTTCTGACATTGTAAGATTCTTCCCGAGTCCGGATAAAAGAAAATGCGCAGGTATTAATCGCAGAACAAACGAGATTTTTGAAGGCAATTATGAATTCTCAAAAGCAAAGACCGCATATGTATTTAAGACGATGGTCGATCCGTTCATTGGAAAATATTCATTCGTAAAAGTATGCTCCGGAGTGTTGAAAGGCGATGATATTTTATATAATGCAGACGCAGACGCAGAAGAGAAACCCGGAAAGATTTACACAATGTGCGGAAATAAACCGGCGGAAGTTTCCGAACTGTTTGCAGGAGATATCGGGGCTATCGCAAAACTCGGCAGTACACGCACGGGCGATACGCTTTCTACAAAGGCAAATCCGGTATCTTATGCGAAAACAGATTATTCTGTTCCTTACACATATATGAAGTATACGGTGAAAACAAAGGGCGATGAAGATAAGGTTTCACAGGCGCTTGCAAAAATGACGGCAGAGGATGTTACTCTGAAGTCGGTAAATGACAGTGAGAACCGTCAGACGCTTCTCTATGGAATGGGAGATCAGCATCTCGAGATCGCAGCAAGCAAACTTGCGGCGAGATATAAAGTGGAGATCACGCTTGAGACACCGAAAGTTGCATTCCGCGAAACGATCCGCAAAAATTCGGATGTAGATATGAAATATAAGAAACAGACCGGCGGCCACGGACAGTACGGACACGTTAAGATGAAATTTGAACCGTCTCACGATCTTGATACACCGTATGTATTTGAAGAGTGCGTAGTCGGCGGAGCAGTTCCGAAAAACTATTTCCCGGCTGTAGAAAAAGGATTGCAGGAATCGGTTCTTAAAGGGCCTCTTGCCGGATATCCGGTGGTCGGTGTAAAAGCGACTTTGTATGACGGATCTTATCATCCGGTAGATTCTTCGGAAATGGCGTTCAAAACAGCTACAACCCAGGCGTTTAAGAAAGGATTTCTTGAGGCATCTCCGGTACTTCTTGAGCCGATCGCTTCTTTGAAAGTGACTGTTCCGGACGATTATACGGGAGATGTGATGGGAGATCTGAATAAGAGACGCGGACGAGTGCTTGGCATGACTCCGATCGCAGGTGGAAAGCAAGTGATCGAAGCGGACATTCCGATGACAGGATTGTTCGGGTATTGTACGGTGCTTCGCTCCATGACAGGCGGAAGAGGAACATACGCATATGAATTTGCAAGATATGAGCAGGCTCCGTCTGATGTACAGGAGAAAGAGATCGCAGCAAGAGCGGAAGAGTAAAACAGAAAAAAAAGAACAGAAAAGAACGGTATGCTCAGTTTGCGGACCGGCAGGTATTTCTGTTATAAAAAGGATCAAATACCGCGCATCTTTTATGGTGTGCGGTATTCTGCTTTTCTTATGACGGCGGTTCGTTAAGAATTTGCAAAGATCATTGTACTTTATGTGTAAAGGTGCTATAATTGCTCTACTGTCAAGAAATACAGACATAAAATTTAAAATTATAAAATGATATTTAAGAGAATCAGTTAGAGGGAAAGAGAATGAAGATTGTGATTATAGGTGATGGGAAAGTCGGATATAAACTGGCCCGTCAGCTTTCGGCGGATGATTATGACATTGTGATGATCGACAGTAACGAGAGAAAACTTCGGTTTGCTATCGACAGACTTGATATTTTCTGCGTCCACGGAAACGGGGTGGATGCCGACGTGCAAAAAGCGGCGGATGTGCCGCATGCAGATCTGGTGATCGCATGTACATCGGCAGATGAATGTAATATGTTGAGCTGTCTTATTGCAAGAAAGCTCGGAGCTCGTCATACGATCGCCCGCGTGCGTAATCCGATTTATTTTAAACAGATCGGTCTTTTAAAAGAAGAGCTTCATCTTAGTATGGCGGTGAATCCGGAATTGATTGTGGCGAATGATATCAGTCGTCTGCTTCTGTTTCCGGTTGCGAGTAAGATTGAGACGTTTGTAAAAGGAAGAGTTGAATTGATAGAGTTTACTGTTTCGGAGGACAATCGTCTTGTAGGAATGTCTCTTGCGGCAATCTATAAAAAGTTTCAGATCAAAATCCTTGTTTGCGCGGTAGAACATGAGGGAAAAGTATTTATACCGGATGGGGAATATGTACTTCAGGCAGGGGATAAACTTCATATTACCGGTGCGCATGAGGCGATGGAAGCGTTTTTCAAAATGCATGGAAAACGTCAGCTTCAGACAAAGATCAAGAAAGTTCTTATTTGCGGAGGAGGCCGGGTGGCCTATTATCTGGCGGCGAGACTTTGTAAGATCGGAATGCATGTAAAGATCATCGAAAAAGACGAAAATCGGTGTGAAGAATTATGCGATTGTCTTCCGAAAGTAACAGTGATCCACGGAGATGCGACAGATCATGATCTTTTAAGTGAAGAAGGCGTGGAGAATGTAGATGCATTTGTTGCGCTGACAGGAATCGATGAAGAAAACATTATTCTTTCGCTTTATGCGAAAAGCCAGGGCGCGGGAAAGATTATTGCCAAAGTGAATGAAGACAGAAGGGCGAGAATGGTAGCGGATTTCGGTATCGACAGTATCGTTTCGGCGAAAACGGCAACGGCAGATGCGATTTTAAGTTACGTCAGAGCGAGAAAGAACTCCCAAAAGAGCGCAAATGTAGAGACGATGTACCAACTTGTGGACGAAAAAGTAGAAGCATTGGAGTTCATTGTGAAAAATGAAACGAATTATACAGGTATAACGTTGAAAGATTTGAAAGTGAAACCGAATAATCTGATCGCATGTATCGTAAGAAAGCGTCAGATTATCATACCGAATGGAAATGACAGCATAGAGGCAGGAGACAGCGTGATTGTTGTTACGATGGAAAAACATCTGGAAGATCTTTCGGATATTATAGCGCAGGTACAGCAAGATGAATAAAAAGATGATAGTGTATATACTGGGGAAAATGCTTGGTACGGAAGGGCTTTTGCTTCTTATACCGGCGGTGGTGTCTCTCCTTTACAAAGAAAAAACGGGAGTTTATTTTCTTGTAGTGGCGGCGGTATTATTTGCTCTTTATCTTGGATTGGGAAGGAAAAAGCCGGAGAACAAACAGATCTACGGGAAGGAAGGCTTTGTGATCGTCGGACTTGCGTGGATTTTATGGTCGTTGTTCGGAGCGCTTCCGTTCTTTTTGTCGGATTGTATTCCGAATTATATTGATGCGGTTTTTGAAACGGTTTCCGGTTTTACGACGACCGGATCTACTATTTTGCAGAATATAGAGGCTCTTCCGAAAGGAATGAATTTCTGGCGGTGCTTTACACATTGGATCGGCGGAATGGGAGTGCTCGTTTTTGTGATGATGATCACTTCTCTTGATACGGATAATTCTATGTCGCTTATGCGGGCCGAAGTGCCGGGACCGGAGATGGATAAACTCGTTCCGAAAGTTCGTCATACGGCAAAACTGTTGTATCAGATGTATTTTGTTCTGACGATCGCGGAAGTGATCTTCCTTATGTTTGGCGGAATGAATTTGTATGATGCTGTCGTTCATTCGTTCAGTACGGCGGGAACAGGAGGATTCTCCAACAGAAATGCGAGCGTTGCATTTTATGACAGCGCATATATTGACGGCGTGATCACCGTGTTTATGATCTTGTTCGGAATCAACTTTAATCTCTACTTTCTGCTGTTGCTTAAAGACTGGAAGAGCGTGTTGAAAAATGAAGAGCTTAGAGTGTATCTCGGAGTAGTTGCCGCGGCGATCGTAACGATTACGATCAATATATTGAGTATGTATGAAACAGTGGCGCACGCGTTTCGCTATGCCTCGTTCCAGGTAGGGGCGATCATTACGACAACGGGATTTTATACGGCCGATTTTGAACAGTGGCCCGAGTTATCTAAAACGATACTGATGATGCTTATGGTGATCGGAGCATGCGGGGGATCAACGGGAGGCGGTATTAAAGTAAGTCGTTTTATGATCCTTTGCAAATCGATCCGTCAGGAAATTCATAAGATGCTTCATCCGAATGCGGTGACGATGGTTAGGATGAACGGAAAGAAAGTAGGCGCAGATACGATGCGCAGCATTAATATTTATTTTTCGGCATATGTATTTATCATTATTGTGTCAGTGCTGCTTGTTTCGCTTGATAATTTTGATTTTGCCACATCATTCAGCGGAGTTTTGACAACAATAAACAACGTAGGACCGGGAATTTCACAAGTAGGCCCTACCGATAATTTCCATGCGTTTTCTGCGCTGTCGAAGATTGTGTTTAGTTTTGATATGCTATTCGGAAGATTGGAAATATTCCCTTATCTTCTGATACTGTCACCTGATCTTTGGCGAAAGAGGTTTTAGAGAGAAGCTTTAAAATGGGATTCCAGAAAGGTAAGAAAAGTATATGAAAAAAATAGGTGGAAAGATAGCGGTTGTACTGGCGGTGATCGCGTTGCTTGGTGTTTACTATTACGTAGCTCTTCCTGCAGTTAACATTCATGCGACAGAATTTTGGATCTTCCTTGTGATTCTTGTTGTTTTGGCAGCGCTGATCTATGTCAGGAAGAAAAAGTTAAACAGATACGAGATGAAGGAATCGAAAGGATTAAAAGCGATTCTTACGGTTCTTGTAGTGATCGTAGCGGTATATCTGTTGGGATCTCTTCTTTCCTCTCCGATAGTGAACGCAAAGAAATATCAAAAGCTTATGAAAGTGGAGACCGGAGAGTTTACAAAGGATATAGAGGAACTTTCTTTTGATCAGATTCCGCTTCTTGACCGTGATTCTGCGACGCTTCTGGGTAACAGAAAGATGGGAAGTATGGTTGATATGGTTTCTCAGTTTGAAGTGGATGAGCTCTATTCACAGATCAATTACCAGGATCGTCCTGTACGTGTTTCTCCGCTGAAATACGCAAGCGTCATCAAATGGTTTACGAATCAGTCAGATGGAATACCGGCGTATATCAAGATTGATATGGCAACACAGAATACGGAGCTTGTGAAACTTGAAAAAGGGATGAAATATACGACAAGCGATCATTTTAACAGAAATATTTATCGTCATTTGAGATTTAAGTATCCGACATATATTTTTAATGATTTAAGCTTTGAAGTAGACGAAGAAGGTACGCCGTATTGGGTTTGCCCTGTGAAAAAATATAATATCGGTCTTTTCGGCGGTGTGACAGTGGATCGGGTTGTGCTTTGCAACGCAGTTACCGGAGAAACGGTAGATTATAAAGTCAAAGACGTTCCGCAGTGGGTAGATCGCGTATATTCGGCAGATCTTCTTGTTCAATTATACGATTATTACGGAACATTGAAGCATGGATATTTTAACAGCGTGCTCGGACAGAAAGACTGTCTTGCCACAACGGACGGATATAATTATCTGGCGATCAACGATGATGTATGGGTTTATACAGGAGTTACTTCGATCACAGGCGATCAGTCGAATGTCGGGTTTGTTCTGATGAATCAGCGTACGATGGAAACTAAATTTTACGAAGTTGAAGGTGCGACAGAGGCGTCTGCGATGTCTTCTGCAGAAGGACAGGTACAGAACTTGAAATATGTTGCGACGTTTCCTTTACTGTTAAATATTTCAGGAGAACCGACATATTTTATTGCACTTAAAGATGATGCGGGACTTGTGAAAAAGTATGCGATGGTAAATGTTCAGAAATATCAGATCGTTGCGATCGGCGATACTGTAAGCGAGTGTGAAAGCGTTTATACAGATTTAATGTATGAAAACGGTATTAAAGAAGAAGAGGAAGACGTAAGGGAAGTACAGACGATTACGGCTCCGATTACGAAAATTGCTCAGGGAGTAGTGGAAGGAAACTCACATTACTATATTATGGTGGAAGGATCTGACGATATATTTGATGTGTCGGTTGTTGATTTTATTGACATTATCCGCTATAACGTGGGAGATCAGGTGACGATAGAATATAAAGAAGGCGAAAAGAGCAATACGGTTCTGTCGCTTACCGAAGTGAAAACAATACAATAAAAGAATTAAAAAACGGTTCACAGTCAATAGCGCTGTGAACCGTTTCGCTGTACAGGTGACTGTCGATAAAATATAGATGCAGCAGTTAGCTGACAACTGTACAATCAGATGAATCGATTCCGGGAATATCTTTTTTATCCGCGCTGATGCTGAGATAAAAATCAATATTGTTTTCTGTTGAAATCTTGTTTAATTTGTGAAGGAAAGCGGCAAGACTTTCAAGAGTGATGTTAGCCTGTTTTAAAACACTGTCAATAAAGACTGCTTCGATATCATGGTTTCCGGCTGCCATACCGTAAAGGAAACCTACGAATTCTTCGAGCGTTAGAACGTCCGGATAATCAGCCATGCGGATTACACGGATATTGAAGTCAACCGTGTAAGTATCTTTATGGCTTTTTTTGATAAATACTACATTACCGTTAGATGTTTTTACTTTTTCGTTAGCAAGATCGATCATCTGCTGAGTTTTTCCGCTGCCTCTCGGGCCTGTTACTAAATATACCATGGCGAATCTCTCCTTTATGTAAGTATTGTTTGAGAATATCACCTCTCAAATGTGTTAAACTTATTATACACTAATTCTATGTGTGAAACAACTAAAAAAAGGATAAAAAAATAAAAAAAATTAAACAATATTACTATAAAGAAGAGCGTTGAAAAAGACGAAATGAGAATAGATATCAAAATAATTGCAATATGCAGAAACGTATGATATGATCCGATATATGAATTATGAATATATGTGTCAGAGTTTTGGGCATATGCATAGGATAAAGTATCGGTGTAATTCTATATTACAGTCGGCGGTGGATATGGTGAAGAAGATTGTCCGCGGCAGTATAAAAATCGGAGGAATAGAGATGAACAGTAATATTTTATTAGGAATAATGATTCCGTTTATCGGAACGACACTTGGTTCGGCAATGGTATTTTTTATGAAAAAGGAGTGCGGAAACAATGAGATGGAAATGTTTGTAAAGCAGGGCACCTGGGTGACAAAGCCGACAGAAGTGAGAGATTATCTGTTTATGTATGAGCGCATTATTCCGGAAGTACTCAGCGAATACGATCCGGATACCTTCTACTGGCCTGCAAGCCCGTCATCAGGTGGTTCCTTTGATGAACCCAATGATCCGAACCGCGGAGATGTGCATTACTGGGAAGTATGGCATGGCAATAAGCCATTTTCAGAATATCGTAAATATTTCTTCAGATATGCATCTGAGTTTGGTTTTCAGTCATTCCCGTCTGTAAAAACGCTTGAAACAGTAACAGATGATCCGAAAGAATTGAATCCATTTTCTTATGTGATGGAGAAACATCAGAGAAATTACGGAGGAAATGGAAAAATTGCCAAATACATGCAGGCAGCATACCGTTATCCTGAGAACTTCAGCGATTTTGTTTATGCATCTCAGCTTCTTCAGGCAGATGGAATCCGATATGGAGTCGAGCATTACCGCAGAAACCGGGGACGTTGTATGGGTGCAATCTACTGGCAGTTAAATGACTGTTGGCCGGTTATTTCCTGGTCATCCATTGATTATTACGGACGCTGGAAAGCGCTTCATTATTATGCGAAGAGATTCTTTGCGCCTGTAATGCTTTCCTGTGAAGAACAGAGCTGGATGACAGTGGAAGCGGATATGAACCGTCAGCATTTTGAATTTGAAAAATCCATCCGTCTGAATGTGACCAATGAAACGCTGGATGCTCACAGGGTTCTGGTGAAATGGGCAGTGCGAAAGACAGATGCCACAATTCTGAGGGAGGAAGAACAGTGGCTGGAAGTACCGGCATTGTCTGCTGTATGGATGGATAAGGTCGAACTTCCCCAGATTGACTGTTTTAATGAATATGTAAGTTATGAGGCATGGGAAAATGATCAGATTATTTCTCAGGGAACTGTGATTTTTTCCTATCCGAAATACTTCCACTATCTGAATCCCGGACTGGCTGTGCGCGTAGACGGAGATGAGATAGTTGTTAAGGCAGAAGCATATGCAAAGAGTGTGGAAATCCGGAATGAGAATGATGACCTGATTCTTGAAGATAATTATTTTGACATGAATGCAGGAGAATACAGAGTGAAGATACTCGATGGAAAGCCGGATGGACTGAAAATGCGCAGTGTTTATGATATATAACCTTTATTCATAGTAGTATTTATGGCAGTTTGCGACGAAATTCTGTATAGTAATCCTCTTATATACATAATTTACGAGGAGGGCTATAGAAGGAAACTATAGCAATTCTATAAATTACTGCAAACAATCCAGTCATCATAGCGTGAAGTCCTGTGTCAGATATCTTTGCCGTGCGTCAGCACGCCTGCAGGTATCTTCCTTGTCCTTCGCACTCTGCTGAACTGTCTTGATTGCATTATTTTATGGAATTGCTATAAGATAAAAAATAAGAACCATCACACATTTTATGAAATGATGATGGTTCTTATTTTAGTCTTACATATGAAATTCTTTAACAGATCAGTCAATCTTATCCATAGAATCTTTTGCATTCTGAAGCACTGTGTCAAAAGCAACTGCGGCTTTTGCATATTCTTCATCGCTTTCGATGTTGGAAAGCATCGGATCACCGCTCTCAGTACGGGCAAATGTGTAGAGATAAACCTCGCCGCTTTCATTCTGACCGTTCTCATCAAGTGGGAGAAGTGCGATATATTCCTTCGCATCTACCGGGAAAACGGTGAGGATCGCACATTCTACCTCTGTATCGTCTTCCATGGTAAGGGTGATTGTCTTGTGGTTTTCAACAGGATCGCATCCGCCGACCGAACTGCATCCACCACCGCAGGAAGCGCAGTCACTCGGGTTACATCCGCCAGCTGTAAATTCGTCACTCATTTTATATTCCTCATTCTTTCTTATTTATCAGGGACTATGTTTATCTGATGTCAGTTCATTGTAGCAGAAACCGGAAAAAAATGCAATGAGCAGAAACCGGAGAAAAAGAGGTTTTTTACAGTCATGAAACGTGCTATAATAGACCAGAAGCGTTCAGGGGAGAAGCGTTAGCAAATGCTGAACAGGGCTAATAAGAAAACAAAGGGGATCAGTTGATTATGAAATTAATCTCATGGAATGTAAATGGTATACGTGCATGCATTGGCAAAGGGTTTGAAGAGAGCTTTGCAGCACTTGATGCGGATATTTTCTGCCTGCAGGAAACGAAATGCCAGCAGGGGCAGGTGAAGCTGGAACTTCCGGGATATTATCAGTACTGGAATTATGCCAACAGACGGGGATATTCCGGAACTGCTGTTTTTACAAAGAAAGAGCCACTGTCTGTGGCGTATGGAATTGGAATTGAGGAACATGACAAAGAAGGGCGTGTGATCACCCTGGAATATGAAAAATTTTATCTGGTGACTGTATATACACCAAATTCCCAGAGTGAACTGCGCAGACTGGAATACCGTATGCACTGGGAAGAGGATTTTCTGGCATACTTGTTGAAATTGCAGGAAAGTAAGCCTGTGATCTGCTGCGGGGATTTCAATGTGGCACATCAGGAGATCGACCTGAAGAATCCTAAGACCAACCGGAAAAATGCCGGATTTACAGATGAAGAGAGAGCATGCTTTGGTAAGGTGCTGGAGAGTGGATTTATCGATACATTCCGTTATTTTTATCCGGATGTAGAGGGTAGATATTCCTGGTGGTCTTACAGATTTAAAGCAAGAGAGAAGAATGCAGGGTGGAGAATTGACTATTTTATCACGTCTCCACAGTTGAAGGATAAGCTTAAAGGCGCAGAAATCCATTCTGAAATTATGGGTTCCGATCATTGTCCGGTAGAACTTCAGATTACATTATAGCGTTGTATAGTGCTTCTGAAAAGTGTAATGAGCAACAAGAAAAAATATGAAGGAGAGAAAGAGATGGCTGAGAGCAGAAAGATGAAAACAGAAAAGGGGCTGGCTCTTGTGCCTGGTGCAAATCCGTTGGCAGATGGCTGTAACTTTGCAGTTGAGGTACCGGAAGACAGCAGAGCATCTCTGATTCTCTACAAAAAGAGATCAGCAAAACCTTATGTGGAGATTCCTTTTACAGAAGAAAACAGAACCGGAAATGTATATGCAATGTATATTCCGGATTTTAATCTGAAAGAGTACGAGTACAATTTTCTGATAAATGGAAAGGTGTATACTGATCCCTGTGCGTACAGGATTCTGGGACGGGAACACTTTGGTGCAGAGGTGAGTACGAATCCGCACAAAGTCAGGGGAGGATTTCTTAAAAAAGAAGTTTTTGACTGGGAGAACGACAAAAATCCGGCTATTCCATATCACGAAATGATCCTTTATAAACTGCATGTGCGCGGATATACAAAAGCGAATCGGACGATAACCGGTACAAAGGGAACTTTTCAGGCACTGGAGGAAATGATCCCGTACTGGAAAGAGCTTGGTATCAATACAATTGAACTGATGCCTGCATATGAATTTATGGAAAGCGGTACCTGTAAGAATTCTGAATTTGAGAAAATGGTATCTGAGAAGCATACACAGGGACGTGTTAATTTCTGGGGATATATGTATGGCTATTATTTTGCACCCAAGAGATCTTACTGTGCAACAGATGATCCGGAGAAAGAGTTTAAAACATTCATTAAAAAACTGCATCAGGCCGGAATTGCCTGTATCATGGAAATGTATTTTCCACGAGAATGTAATCCTGTGACAGCACTCAGGGCATTGCAGTTCTGGAAGCTTTACTATCATGTAGACGGATTTCATGTATTGGGTGAGGGAGTTTCTGCCAAATTGCTGATGCATGACGGTTTGTAGGTGAATAATCGGGGTATCGCCTTTCGGCTG